>ERZ773204.821-NODE-821-length-25879-cov-4.480638_pt1 | contig 25879 bp, 29 predicted proteins | sample MGYA00581007_ERZ773204 | MGnify/ENA primary metagenome ERZ773204 (study PRJEB29015, sample SAMEA2737757) | human gut metagenome | biome: human gut; feature: human-associated habitat; material: faeces | place: China | collected 2012 ... | reverse complement strand
TTAAGATGAGGAAAACCTCATTTTAACTTGTACTAAATCTTGACATAGGACCAGTAAAAATTAAAATAGGCTTAATTTTTATTGTTTTCTTCATTGATGACACCTCCTGCAAAATTTCAAATTTGTCTTTACCTTCATTATATCATGCTGTTATAAGCTTTGTCATTTCTTTTCCGGGTATAAAAAAAGCAGTTAATCCTAACTGCTTTATATGTAAGGAATTATAAAAACGCATACACTCAATATGATATAAAATATCCCAGATAATTGTTCCCCAAAGCATAATGATTATCATTCCTCACATAGATTATATTTTTACTTTTTTCATATCCTTATTATTAGAATAAGTTTCTCTCTTTTAACATTTCAAGAAATTCTTTATACCCAACACAGTCACAAGAAACTGTACAGATTTTTTTGTTTCCAACAAATATTTTTAATCCTATTTGCTCTTTTTCTATGCAATGTGAAATATCATTAAATGAAATTTCTCTTGTTCTTCCAACCGCAGGAGTAATGCGTAAATTATTACCGTCAATTACTACCTTATGTCTTTTTAAAGACCATGCACAAAATTCAATCAATAGAACGAAAATAGCAAAAACAACAGAGTGTCCAATAGTATTGTCAAATCCCATGAAAAATCCCAAAACTAATGCAATTCCTACCATTATCAATGAACAAACATGACATACTGTTTGATAGGCGTGTGATACAAAAACAGTATTTGTGAATTTTTCTTTTTTAGTCGCTTTTTGTGTCTTATCTAACACGAGAGAAATAACAGGGACAACGAATACAGCAAATATAATAGTTCTTATCATAAACAGCACTCCTTACAATTTCTAATTTTGTCTATTTTTTTCAGTATACCATACGAAATATCCTTTTGTTTGGGAAACTCCCCTCTTTTTCATTTAACCTAGAGTCACGTCCATAATCATCATAAGCACAAATCCAAGTGCAAATCCAACTGTTCCGCTGTTTGAATGCTCTCCTTCCGTCGTTTCCGGAATCAATTCCTCTATTACAACATAAATCATTGCCCCTGCTGCAAAAGATAAAATATACGGTAAAATCGATTCCAGCATATCCGCAAGAAAAAACATACATACAGCCGCAATCGGTTCAACAATTCCGGAAAGCGCTCCAAGTGTGAATGCTTTTCCCTTATTCATATTTGTTTCACTTCTTAACGGTATGGATATAATTGCTCCTTCCGGAAAATTTTGAATAGCAATCCCAATCGACAATGCAAACGCACCCATCAGTGTAATCTCTGCATTTTTGCTAACGATTCCGGCAAAAACAGCTCCTACTGCCATTCCCTCCGGAATATTATGCAGAGTGACAGCAAGTATGAGCATAGTTGTTTTCTTTAATTTCTTCGACAGCCCTTCCGGCTTATCTTCTCCTAAGTGCAGATGTGGAATCAACCGATCCAATAACAGTAAAAATCCTATTCCCAATAAAAATCCTGTTGATGCCGGAATAATTGACATCTTTCCCATTGTTTTTTCTGCCATGTCAAGCGCCGGAATCAGTAATGACCACACAGACGCAGCTACCATAACACCTGAAGCGAATCCTAATAAAGATTTCTGCACTATCGGTCTCAAATCTCTTTTTAAGAAAAATACACAACCGGCTCCTAATGTTGTACCTAAAAACGGAATTAAAATTCCAACCCATATATTACCCGTCATTTTTTCTTCCTTTCAATCAAAATATTCATCACAAATTTCTTTCACAACTAAAACAGGGTATCTTTCTACTGAAAAGCAGTCAATCCTAAGCCTAACCACTTGTATAGATGCAAAACTCCCTGTCGATAGTTAGTTGTGACTAACTATATTATACTTCTTATACTGAAAAAAGTAAATATGAAACTGGAAATTATTTGATTATGTGTGCTGTAATAATTGTGTAACTGTAAGAGTTAATTGTTATTTTAATATTATCAATTTCACAATACCAATTCTTTCCCTGCTTGTAGATATTGCACCCTTCATCTAGCACCCTATTCTTACACCACTCAACCACGTCATCGGTATCTAATTTGAGATTTTTCTTTATTCTACCAATTCCCATTTCCGTAGTATGAACTTTGTCTATATTGAATAACAAACCTTCTTTATCCATATGCTATCCCCCATAAATCTCGTTTTATTGCTACGTTCATTTTTCGATAAACCGGAAGTTTACTTCTCTAATAATTTCAAAAATCGCTTGTCGTTCATCTGTTCATTCGTGATGTAGTTGCCATCTAAAAACAATGCATATGTTGTGATTGGTGTCGGAGCTTTTTGTGCTTCCTCTTTACTCTGTAAATGAATTGTAGTGAATTGTATTGCTTTTTCTTTTGCAATCCCCCCAATCACAGGAACATACTTCGCATTAAATGGACATTGACTTGTATAATACAAAACATAACCCATTTCATCAGTATGGGGGTGTTTAGCACATTCTTTGAATTGTGGCAATGTGGCATTCTCTACGAATGCTAAATACCATAACTGAATACCGTTATCAGCTTCATCACATACTTGAAATCCTTTATGTTTCAGAAATTTAGGATCAGCTAAAAATGGCTTCTTCTTTGCCGCTGCTAAAATACACAAGCCTTTTTTACCTTTATTTTTACTGTCCTCAATACAGGCATTTAATAAATCGGCTGAATAACCATGCCCCTTAAATGAACCTGCAACCCATAAGCAATTAATATACATATAACCATCTGCTGAAATCGGATTCCATGCATTTTCAGCAGGGATATATTCAATAAAGCACTTTCCTCTTTCTGTGCTTTTCAGAAAAACCAAACCATCTTCAAATCGTTCTGACAGCCATGCTTTTTTTGAAGATACTTGAATGTCATTGTTATTAGAAATCGCACAGCATATATGTTCTTTTTCTATATTTTCGCTCGTCACCTTAATATATTCCATTATATAAAACCTCCACAAAAATTCAAAATTGTTTATTTCTTCTTTTTCGGCTTTGGAGTTGGTAACTCCTCATACATAGCATTAAACAGAGCTGCTAAAAATTCCTTATTGTCAACTTCATCTACCAACAACATTTCTTTTGCTCCCTCATAGGGTAATTCATACAGGGCTGTTGGCATATAACTAATTGCTGATTTTACTGCTTTGACAAGTAATCTATCATCATAAATACCGCCTACAATCTTACCTCGATAATATATAATAAATTCTCCCATCATGGCCCCATATGTAATTTCATCTAATTCAGATAACTGCCCTAAAATAAATTCCAAATATTGTTTACTTGACGCCATAATTCCCACTCCTAATTTCAAAATTTCTAGTATCATTATATGTTAACAATTTTTCTTACCGTATTTGCTGTCCGGATTGTAATCTCATTGCTTACCTTTGAGTTGGCAGTCTTTGACCACCAATTTGTCTTTTGATAATCTTTGCGGCTAAAAGACCAAAAAATCACGTTTTTATAATGATAAATTTTCTCATATGCTTCTTTAGGATTTCCAACTTCATTATAAAATCTGTCATAAGATATGGTTGGAAACATAAAAATAAGGTTATCATAGATTTCCTCGCTGCTGTCTCCCCACCATTCCGGAGCATTCTTTAATATCTCTTCCAGTTCCTCCTGCAAAATAACAAAAACTGGAATTTCCAACTCAAACTGTTTATTTATCATGAATCTTATTGCATTTGAAAGTTCCTCCTTGTTATCAATGCCACTGTCAAAGATAACATTGCCACTATTAAGATATGTAGAAACCGCTGTATATCCGAGTTCTATAAAACCTGCTTTCAGGTCAGACATCGTTATTCTGTTTTTGCCGCTTATATTAATTCCTCTTAATAATACAATATATCTTTTCATCTGACGATTCCCCCCTCTGATATTTTTTCAATATTCTGTATGAATATAATTATATCATAGCCTTATCGCACAGTCATTTTATTTTCTACAAATCATTTTTCTAAAACTTTAAATTTCCAGGTTATCCCACACAAGATAAATAGGATAAGTTTGAAGTTTTTGCAGAAAGATAGAGAAACTCTTTTCTTCCGGTGCAATGACAGGTATAAAACTGAGTTTCCTTATAACTTTGTAATTTTTAAACAGATGAAATTCGCCTATACAATATTTAGGTTTATATATGCAGGCTTTTCCATAATATTTATTACTCCTGCATGGCCGCACCCTATTATCAATACCGACTCATTTTCAGTAATGAGTAAATTTTGTTCATGTGAAAAATCATCTTTTCCTTGATAGGAACAGTTTAATTTCCTTTCAACTTTTAAAACATCATCGGCTAATATTTCTAGTTTCTCCGGTGTAAGTACAATTATTTTTCATTCAAATTTAAGGTCTGTATCTATAAATCACAAAACTGTCATCTGATGTATCCAACAAGTTCTTGTCGACCGTAAATTTCAAATTTCTTGGTTTCCCATCACTATTCAAACCAAACTGCTTACTAATTGAAAAATACTTTTCTTTTGTTATTTCATTTAATTCAATTATTACCATTTCAGAATACGATATAGAATGAGGTGTATTTCGTGCAGACAACTCATTGAACGGCTTTTTCAAATCCCATTCACCCATATCTTTAATAAAATGATTGCGCCATTTTACCATTTCATAGTCATTTGTTTTTCCCTGTTTTTTATCATGTATATACATAATAAACCAAATTCGATGATACTTATTTAGAGCGTCTGTCACTTTAGTTTCATCATTTAATAACGTATTTCCTCCGCCCTCACAAACTGCTTTTAAATCACCTATAAAATGGTATTTACAATGTGGAAAAGCCAAATCCAAACCCATTTTCCCGTATTCTGAAATAATTGATGGATTTTCACTTGTTGCTATATAGTCTGCGTACTCCGACGAATTATCATGAAAAAACTCACTGTAATACGCTTCTATAAGCCAGCCATTCCAAAGATTTTGTTTCCACATACCAAAACCTGTTTTATCCTTAAGGTCTTTCATATATGTAATGGCTTCTTTAGCCGTAATCCACTCATTCCAACGTATTTTTTCCTTATTTAATTTTTGAATTGCTGTAATGATCGGATTCCTTTCTTCTCTTTCAGCAGAAAAAAAGAATTCTTTTAAATACTCATTTTTTATTGCACCAACAATATTATTATTTTTGTCAACCTTTTCAAAATAGCCGTTTATATATCCCTGGTACAAATCATTTAAAAAAATGTGACAGGAATACTGTGCCTTATGCCCTCCGGCAGAAATCATCTCTTTACCTTCATGCTTTTTCAAATAGGATTCCGGTTTAAAATATGCCCAAACATTAACATCATCATAAGAGTATAGACCAAGCCAAAACACATCACCATCACATGAATATTTATCATAAAATAACTTCCAATTATTATTGTATTGAATTCTCTTTAAATCTTTTGGATGCTGACCTTCTTTTCCACCCATAAAGGTCAGATTTGCAGCCATGATATAAGTTGCTCTCCCATCATCGCCTTTGATAACCCCTGTAACAACCTTTTGCCCTTTAAAAAATTGAATTACATTGAAAGAATCTCCCAGAGCATTTTTTAGCAGAGTTTCAATTTCATTTCGTGTCTTTTTTGTATCCGGAGAATATTCTACTATTAATTCATCATTGAGCATTTTAAATTGTCGTGGTAACGCATTCGCCATATTATATCTCTCCTTTAGTTATTCGTTTTATGATAAGCAAGTCCTTCCTGTACATGCTATGGGAGTTTCCATTTTTGTATTGTACCATATTTTTGTGTCTTTTTTAAGATAGTAATATGAATGAATATATTGGATTTAAAGTAAAAAATCCGAGAGTTGAGGTCCTCCTACTCTCGGAAAATTTTTATATTTCAATCATTTTCACACTTTTTCTTTTATACCTTACTCAACAGAGCGACCGTCTCCACATGTGCCGTATTCGCAAACTGATCCACAGCCACACATTTCTCCACTCTATATCCTCTCTCCTGTATCATCTCCAAATCCCTTGCAAGACTTGTCACCTTACATGAAATATACACAATTTTATCCACCTGATAATCCAATATCTTAGGAAGGGCTTTTGGGTGAATACCATCTCTTGGCGGATCTAACACAATCACGTCCGGTTTCTCCTCAATCTCATCAAGCACTTTAAATACATCGCCTGCTATGAATTTACAGTTGGAAAGTCCGTTATGTTCTGCATTTTCTTTTGCTGCCTCAACAGCCTCCTCGATAATTTCCACACCGATTACTTCTTTTGCCACAGGCGCAAGTATCTGACCGATTGTCCCCGTTCCGCTGAACAAATCATAAATTGTCATGTTATCAATATCACCGATGTATTCCCTCACTGTGTCATACAAAACTTCCGCACCGACAGAGTTTGGCTGGAAAAATGAAAATGGTGTAATCTTAAATTCCATGCCTAAAAGTTCTTCATAAAAATAATCCTGCCCATATAACAGAATCGTTTTATCACTCTGCACTACGTCCGACAAGGAATCATTTAAAATATGCAAAATACCTACTATCTTGCCTTCCAATTGAAGAGCAAGCAATCTGTCAACCAACGGTTGCATATCGTGTTCCTCCTGCGTTGTCGTAACAAGATTAATAAGAATTTCACCCGTTTTGTCACCGCGTCTCAATAACAAATGGCGAAGATAGCCTATATGCTGCATCTTTTTATAATATCCCACGCCTTTTTCCTGAAAATACGTCAAAACGCAATTCAAAATCTTCGTCATATCTTCATGAACCAATTTGCAATCCGAAGCGGTCAGCACATCATATGTACTTCCCTTTTTGTGCAGACCAAGAGAAAGCGGTCCGTCTTTATATTCATCTCCGAAAGAAAACTCCATTTTATTTCGGTAGGCAAACTGCTTTGGACTTTTCTTAACGCCCTCAAATACATAATCATCTTTGACTACAGCGTCCAGAATCTCTTTTACCTGTTGGCTTTTCATTTTTATCTGTTCGTCGTAAGACATTGTCTGATACATACAGCCGCCACATTGTGGGAAAATGCTGCATACCGGCTCATTTGTTTCATACGGTGACTTTTCTAAAACCTCTAAAAGTCTTCCTTCTGCCTTCCCTTTTCGCATTTTGTTTATACAGAATTTCACTTTCTGTCCCGGAATACCGTTTTTTACAATCACCTTTCTTTCTTCGGATTCCACCGGTACAATTCCTTTATTTAAAAATTCTACCTTTTCGATAATCCCTTCATAAATCTGTCCTTTTTTCATTTAGTAAAACCTCTCCGCTTCTATTCTTTTAATATTTTTCTATATTCAGGAATATACAGAATAAGTGATAATGTTAACAAAATACCACTTACTAAAATCATTCCGTTTGCAATATCCATATTGATATCCGGTATTAAAATAAGTGCAAACATAATAACATACAACACTGCTGTCGACACTTTGCCAAACCATCTTGCACCGTTTAACATTTTTCCTCTTCTAATTAAAATGTATCCCATAATGCCCATAAATCCTTCTTTCACAATGAGAAGGCAGGCAACTACTGCGAACCATTCAAATCGAACGGATAATGCACAGACAATTGCTATCTGTGTCAACTTGTCCGCAATCGGATCTATCGCTTTCCCAAGTTGAGTAACCATATGAAACTTTCTCGCCACAAATCCGTCCAGAAAATCCGTGATGCCTGAAATACCGATAATCACCGCCGCCATTCTGTAGTCTGCTATGGAATCTGCCGTTAAATATCTCCATAAAATAACGGGAATCAATATAATCCTAAAATATCCCATCAGGTTAGGGATTGAAAAAATCTGTTTCTTTAAAGGTACATCTCCTAAAACCATAACCTCTTCCTCCAAATAGATTAGGCAGGACTTCGTCCTGCCTAATTGTTGCTACCTAAATCTCATCTTCATCTCCGAAAAACTCATCATCGAAATCATCTTCAAAGTCTTCCTCAAAGTCTTCTAAATAATCCGGTGTAAAGAAACGATATACTGCATATGCAATTCCTGCAACAGCCGCAATCACACCAACAATTGCAAGTACCCAAAGTACTGTATTTTTTGTCTTATCCTCATCTTTTTTGTGTAATAAATCGCTTACTTTTGATGCTGCAATAATGTCTTCAAACTTACTCATAATAGCACGTCCTTTCTATATTGATTTTTCCTATACAAGTATCATTTTCCTCATTATACCACTTGTATCTATAGATTTCTACTATTAAATTTTCATTCTTTTGTAAAACAAAACGGGTTTTTATACCTCTTCTTCTGACTATATATTATATGAAAACACCGATTTTTTATCCTCTAAATTTTTTGTAATTTTGCAAATGTGGCAAACATCTTTTTCACGCCCACAGTATCAAACTGCACTGTCACTTCATAATCTCTTCCACCTGCCGTCATCGCAGTTACAAGGCCTTCTCCAAATTTCATGTGTTTTACTCTGTCACCCACATCATATCCCGGACCTTCTCCCGATGCCGTCCCAAACTGTTTGATTGGTTTTGCCGTCGAGAATGCTTTCGTTTTAAATGTCTGTCGCGCCTGTGCATATGCAGTCTGTTTTGGCACGTCCATCGTGTTTTTCTCCACTATATTTCCTGTATCCAACAACTCTAATGGAATTTCTTTCAAAAATCTGGACAGTTTATTATATTGGGTTTCCCCATGTATCATGCGGCGTCTTGCGCAAGTCATTGTCAAACGCTTTCTGGCTCTTGTTATTCCCACATAACAGAGACGTCTTTCTTCTTCAATTTCCATAGGATCATCTGCAGTGATTGTCATATAACTCGGAAATAATCCGTCCTCCATTCCTGCCAGATATACATTTGGGAATTCCAGACCTTTCGCACTGTGTAACGTCATAAGGACAACATAGTCACTGTTCTCATCTAACGTATCCACATCTGCTACTAATGCGACTTCTTCCAAAAATCCGCTTAACGTCGGCTTTTCGTCCTCACATGATTCCTCATATGCAATGATTTTACTTTTCAACTCTTCAATATTTTCTATCCTTGTCTCCGCCTCAATTTCACTTTCTGCTTCCAAAGATTCAATATAACCTGTCATCTCAATAATTTCTTCCATTAATTGTGACAGAGACATCTTTTCCGACTGTTCTTTAAAATGCTCAATCAGAGCCACAAAAGATTCTATTTTGGAGAGACTTCTTCCTATATTATCTATCAAATCTGCTGAGGAAAGTGCATCGTAAAAACTAATCCCTCTTTCTAACGCATTTTCCTGCACCCTGTTTACCGTAGTAAGACCAATGCTTCGTTTTGGTACATTGATAATTCTTCTAACCGCCAAATCATCTTTACCGTTATCAATCGTTTTCAGGTAAGACAGCAAATCTTTAATTTCACGTCTGGCATAAAAGTTTACGCCCCCGATAATTTTATACGGAATGTTTGCCGCAACAAATTTTTCTTCAAACATTCGTGACTGAGCATTTGTGCGATATAAAATCGCATTATCGCTATATGTATACCCTTTACCAGAAACTCCTTTTCGGATTTCATCGACAATATATTCCGCCTCATCAAATGCCGTATCAAACTGTCTGAAACCGATTTTTTCTCCCTCTTCGTTATCTGTCCACAGCGTCTTGTCTTTTCTTCCTGTGTTATGACGGATAACCGCATTGGCAGCATTCAAAATATTTGCAGTAGAACGATAATTTTGCTCCAATTTTATCACTCTCGCATCAGCAAATACTTTTTCAAAATTTAGTATGTTTTGTATATTCGCCCCTCTAAATTTATAAATAGACTGGTCATCATCGCCGACAACACACAGATTTTTATATTTTCCTGCTAAAATACGAATCAACTGAAACTGAACTGTATTTGTGTCCTGATATTCGTCAACCATGATATAGCGGAATCTCTCCTGATAGTAATCCAAAACATCAGCCTGTGTCTGAAAGAGTTGTACGGTCTTCAAAAGTAAATCGTCAAAATCCAGCGCATTGTTATCTCGAAGTTGTTTCTCGTACTCTTTGTAGACTTTTGCTACTTTACCTTTGACATAATCTCCCGCTGCATTTAACTCATACTCTTCCGGTGTAACTAACTCATTCTTTGCAGAAGAAATCTCACCCAAAAACATTCTTTCTTTATAGACTTTCGTATCAATCTGAAGCATTTTGCAGACATCTTTCATCAATGTTTTCTGGTCGTCCGTATCATAAATAGTAAAATTTGTATCATATCCCAGTCTGTCAATGTGCCGTCTTAAAATTCTGACGCACATGGAGTGAAACGTGCTGACCCAAATGCTCTCTGAACCAAATCCCACAATCTTGTCTACACGCTCTCTCATCTCTCCTGCCGCCTTGTTTGTAAAGGTAATTGCAAGAATATTCCATGGGTTTACACCCTTTTCTTCTATTAAATATGAAATTCGGTGCGTCAGGACTCTTGTTTTTCCCGAACCTGCCCCCGCAAGTATTAGAAGCGGTCCCTCTGTGTGAAGTACCGCCTCTTTTTGTTCTGTATTTAATGTATCGTAAATACTCATCTGTAACTTCCCCTATTATTTTATTTCCATATAGTAACCTGTTTAGTATAGCATTTTGCCCCATCTATTTCAACGCTATTCCTCCACAACTTCTATCTGGCAAACTTTCATTGCTTCCAGTGCCTGCTTATGACTTTGCGGCGTCACTCCCGCACAACAGGAAGCATCAACAATAATCGGAACTTCCGGAAAATATGCTTTTAACACCATCGCATTTGAAATCACACAGATATCCGTGCAAAGTCCTACCAGTGTGATACTTTCAATTTTCTCTTTTTCATCATATTTCTTTAAAATTTCCGGCAGTTCCCTGCTGCCGAAAGTTTCCTTATCAACAGGCGTTTCTGAAAGCAGACTTTGAATTTCCCCGTTAATCTGCCACCCCTTCGTATTTCGTATACAATGTTTTACCGGAAGTTTTCTTCCTTCCTGCGTTTCCAAATAATTTTCTTCATGTGTATCTCTAGTTGCCAGTATCTTCCCGTCAAACATTCTGATTTTTTCCATTACTTTCGGCACGATTGATACCGCTTCTTTCGTTCCTAACGCTCCATCAATAAAATCATTTTGCATATCAATTACAACCAATATATTCATTTTTTCTCTCACTTTCTTCTATATTTTGATTCTATTTTCATATAAACAATCATCATTCCTATGCTTTCAAACATAAGCCCGATTACGCTGAATAAAATCACCGGTGAATTTTGTTTCGAAACTAATAGTGGCAATCCAAGCAGAATAAAACCGATTCCAAAACATACAAAGAGTTTTCCTACTGCCCTGTTATACGCTTTCACATCGTCTATCGGTACGGTTTTTGCATTTGCCCAAAAGCCTGCCGGCTTTTCCGAAAAATAATCATAAATGCCAATTCCCATAAAAACGAAAGCGATAACTGCCCAAATCATAAATGCTATTTTCATTTTTCACACCTACTTTCTAACTCTTTCTTAAACATTTTCAAATGCACAGGAGAAATCAATGCAAATTTATGCATTCCCGACACCACATAATCTATTTCCACTCTATCCAGAGAACACGCTGGAGCAGAAAGAGGATTATGTGTTTCTTTTATATTTACAATAGATGAATACGCAATTCTTTGCTTACCCAAATATCCTGCCGAAATCAAGAAATGCTCCGAATATAAAATATATTTTATTCTTACAAGAGGTACTACAAGAAGTAATATAAGTATGACAGCCACTAATGTTATCCATTCCACTTTTCCTTTATTCAGCAGACTTTGAAAGAAAATCCACAGTTCCCCTCCAATAACCAAAATAAATAATAAAGCAAGCCACCAGTCAACTGCCGTCCGATAGGCAATGCCTTCCTCCCGACTTTCCGCCTGAACAAATTTCGCTTTTTCACTCGGATTGCCTGCGGAATGTTTTCGTGCCTTCCCTATATAAACAACAATAGGTGTAAATGTAGTAATCAATGTTATCCATGTTATCATAGGGTAAATTGTCTGCAGATGTTCATTGTCTTTTTCATTTGCATACTTAGACACCCCGCTTGTCTTTAAATAATAAGAAACAACAGAGAGGCTCCCCAAAACCAACCAAAGAACAAAAAACAGAAGAATCAATTCTTCTTTCCCGCCAACTCTGTCCACTTTCCCAGAGACTCCGTAGTGTGCAGGAATTTTATCCGGAATATAATTCCAAAACAATATAGGCAAAATTGTAACTGCCAATCCGATTATCACAGTAATTTTGCGTACAATTTTGCATGTTCGCAATACCTTTTCTTCTCTCATAAGCGTTCCCTCCCTGCTCTATTTGCCCTCATTATACTCCTCTACAAACCTTTTGCAATAGTTATTTTTTATGCTTGTCATCTAGTTTTTAATACTATATAATAGATGTATTGAGGTGATGAAATGACAATTGATAAAAATGATTTTTTAAACAGTATTCTTTCGAGTCTTTCTCGAATTAATTACGTAAAATTGGAAGATATTCCAAATATTGAACTTTATATGGATCAGGTGACAACGTTTATGGAAACGCAACTTGCCGCTTCCAAACGCTATGAAGAAGATAAAATTCTTACTAAAACAATGATTAACAATTATGCAAAAAACAATCTTCTTCCACCACCGGAAAAAAAGAAGTATTCAAAAGAGCATATGCTGGTGCTGATTTTTATTTATTACTTTAAAAATATTCTTTCCATTAAAGATATTGAAACTTTGTTGAAACCGATTACGGATAACTACTTCCACTCCGATTCAGATTTCAATCTGACCACCATTTACGAGAAAATCTGCAAGTCGGAAAAGGAACGTATTAATTTTCTTCAGGAAGATATCAAAAACATTTATACAACTTCCATGGAAAATTTTCAGGAAATTGACACGGAAAACAAGGAATTTCTTCAACTGTTCTCCTTTATTTGTACACTCAGTTTTGACGTATATGTAAAAAAACAGTTGATTGAAAAACTTATCGACTTACTTCCCGAACCGGAAAAAAAGAAGAAATAATATGAACTTTTATACTTTAGCACAACGTAGTTTAATACGTCAGATCCATAGAGGAGGTCACAAATGAATTTATGTATTGATACACATTCTCACACAATTGCAAGCGGCCATGCTTACAGCACTATAAGAGAAATGGCGAAAGCAGCGGCAGAAAAAGAACTTTCCGCACTTGCCATCACAGAACACGCTCCTGCTATGCCTGAGACTTGTGGAAATTTTTACTTTTCTAATTTAAAAGTTATCCCTCGCACAATGTATGGAGTAAATCTGCTCTTTGGCGTGGAACTAAATATATTAGACGAAGAGGGCAACATTGATCTGCCTCCTTCTTTATTAAAAAGTGTAGATATTGCCATTGCAAGTATTCACACACCATGCTTTCAGGAAAAACGCGGAATTGAAGAAAATACAAGGGCGTATATTCGCGCTATGCAGAATCCTTATATTGATATCATAGGACACCCTGATGATTCCCGTTTTCCTATCGATTATGAGCAGGTTGTATATGCCGCAAAAGAAATCGGAACTCTTTTAGAGGTAAATAATTCTTCTCTTTCCCCGGGCAGTTTTCGTGAAGGTGCAGAAGAAAATTTAAAAATTATGTTGTCTCTCTGCAAAAAGCATCGTGTCCCAATCACTACAGGAAGCGATGCTCATGTAGATATTGATGTGGGTAATTTTACCTACAGTTCCAAAATATTAGCAAGTTGCGATTTCCCCGAAGAACTTATCGTAACAACAAATCTTGATAAATTAAGAAAATTTTTGAAACGTAATAAAAATATGTAGACTTCAAAAGTTTACTGTGCTAAAATAGAAAAGTAGTTTAAGAAATACAAAATTATAGGAGAATTAGAGATATGAGTAAAAAAATCAGAACAGAGTCCGTAGATTATCTGTTTGATGCTATTCTAAGTCTAAAAGATAAAGAAGAATGTTATACATTCTTTGAAGATGTTTGCACGATTAATGAACTACTTTCACTTTCACAGCGCCTTGAAGTAGCAAAGATGCTTAGAGAGCAAAAAACATATTTAGAAATCGCAGAAAAAACAGGAGCGTCTACAGCAACTATCAGCCGTGTAAACCGTTCACTCAACTATGGAAACGATGGCTATGATATGGTATTTGAGAGATTGCATAAGTAATTTAAAGAAATCGGAACTTAAATGTAAAAACATAAAAGTTCCGATTTTTTCTTTGCCTTATATTTTTTTATTTTATGCACATACTATAGTCGAAAGGAGTGTATACAATGAAAAACAATTTAAAACATTATACATTTATCGGAATTCTATTCGTCAGTATTTCGGGGACACTATCGCATTTTGTATATGAATGGTCCGGAAAAAAACCATTCTTAGCACTCTTCTTTCCCATAAACGAAACTACATGGGAACACATGAAACTTATTTTCTTTCCCGCACTGGCTTTCGCACTGTTTATGGCCTACAGATTACGTTTTTTATATCCTCACATTATTTCCGCCCTCTCTGCCGGCATTTTATTAGGTACATTTTCTATACCTGCTATTTTTCATGCGTATAGTGGAATTTTAGGGTTTCATACACTTTTTCTCGATATCGCAACATTCTTATTGAGTGTATTTATCACCTTTATTTCAGCCTACTTTTTCACAATCTCCGACAAATTAAAAAAGCAATCTTTTTGGATATTTCTCATTGTTTGTCTCGCTCTATGCTTTTTCTTCTTTTCTATAAGAGAAATTTAATTACTTATATGCTTTTTTTGCAAATTCCGTTGTTACAAGTTCTTTATATGGAACTCTTTTCTCCAACTCATCAGAGCTTTCCAAAATGTCCTGCAGCAATTCAAAACTTTCTTTTTCAAAGATTAAGTTTTCTTTCCACGTTTCCTGCTCGGCATATCTTTCTACAATTGTCGTAATCGTTTCCATATCTGCATCTTTAAATTGCGGTTTTATTATTTTCGCAATTTCTTCAGGTGTATGAGACTGTACATAGTCCATTCCTTTTTGCAGTGCATTTGTAAATCCCTGTAACATTTTTTTGTTTTCTTTTATATAACTTTTCTTTGCACAAAAGGCTGTGTATGGAACGTAACCGCTGTCTTTTCCAAGAGATGCTACGACATGACCTTTTTTCTCTGATTCAAGCAGTGTTGCGCTTGGTTCAAATTCAACGGTGAAATCGCCTTTTCCTTCCGAAAACGCCGGTGCTGTAGATCCAAAATCAATACTCTGATTTATTTTCACATCTTTTTGTGGTATCATACCATTTTTCTTCAAAATATACTCAAATACCATTTCCGGCATACCACCTGTCGCCATCAATATAATGTAAATAACTGTCCGATAATTGTTCAGAAGTCATTTGAGCCAGTAAATCCGGTAGATATTGATGCATCAATACCGTAATCTCTTCTTTTGTTTTCACAATATTATAAGGTTTCAGCGGATTATCCGTATCTTCCAAAATTCCCAATTCTTTCATCAAATTGATATAAGGTAAGATACTTTGTTTCGTTTTCTTAAATCCCAATGCTGTGATATGTTCTGACAAGTATTTTGCAGATGTATATCCACGTTCATCTTCTATAATCAGCTTCATTACAAGAGCGATTACAGTATTTTCCCGGCGATTCATCTCATCAGCAGGACTGTAATTGATTAAATCAGACAAACCATATTTTAAAGTGATTTCCGGCATTCCCTCTTTATCTACGTCAATTCTCTCAATCAACAGTTCAATATCTCTTCGGTCAAGAGTTCCACCTGCAATGATTTTATCAACTACATCCAATGCGTTTCTCAATTTGTCCTTTACATCCGGTGTTTCTATAGTAGTTTCGTTCAGTTCTTTTTCCTGCATCTCCAAACCATGAATCTGCGCCAGTAGATCCTTTTGCATAGAATCATAGGTTTCATGGATCAAATCCTCATTTTCAGATGCTATGGATAAATCTTTTATTTTTTGTGTTAAAAGTACCTTTAGTTGATTTTTTCGGTTTTGAATTTCTTCCTGAATGTCCTGTCGTTTTTCTGCCAGCGTTTTCTTTTCTGCCTCAAAGTCCCTCATATCATATGTGGAAATTACTTCACAAAGCGCTTCTCTGCACAGTTTAATATAATTCAGCACATCTTCCATCAAATCATTTTCCTCAATCAGATGCGCTTTCTCACAATACCGCCTACCTTTCGTATTATAGGTAGTACAAATATAATATTTTCTTTCTCTGCTGGATGTTTGACGCTTAATCGGTGTCAAACGACTTCCACAATCTTTACAAAACAAACAGCTTCCAAAAGGATTGGGAATTTCTGAACCAATCCATTCCCCCCTACTTCCACGATAATTCGTGCGATTACGCTTTTCCTTTAATTCCTGTACAAGAGAAAAAGTGGCTTTATCAATAATTGCCGGATGATGATCTTCAAAAATACACTGTTCTTCTTTTGGAACACGTTTATCCTTTCCATGTACTGTATTTCTGGCACGTTTTCTTAAACGAAAAGTTCCAATGTAAAAATCATTATCTAATAATTCTTTCACCATGCTGTCAGACCAAATGGTTGCAACTTTCTTTTTGCTTATGCGACCTTCTTCAATTTCTCGTTCTCGCTGTACCATAGAAGGCGTTGGGATACCTTGGTCGGTCAAATAATTTGCTATTTTGCGATAACCGGATCCGGAGATATAAAGATCGTAAACCATTTTGATAAATTCTGCCTCTTTAGGAACGATTTTGATGATACTTTTGTCTTTCGTATCCCGACAATATCCGAAAGGCGGTTTTGTCATAAGGGTGCCTTCCTTTTGTCTGGCTCCAATCGCTCTTTTGATTTTCTTACTGGTATCTTTTACATAACGCTCATTGAACCATGTTTTAATTCCAATGGTGTCGTCGCTAGAATCGAAAGAATCGTAATTATCATCAATGACAATGAGATGTTTTCCCCGTTCCTGAAATTCATCCAAAAGCAAAAGAACCTTCGCATTATGTCTGCCAAGACGCGAGAAATCTTTCACATATACGGTATCAATATCTTTATCCAAATCAGCCATCATCTGTTGAAATCCTGGTCTGTCAAAAATATAACCTGATACTCCGTCATCTTCATACCATCGGTCAATAACCATTCCATGGTCAGATGCATACTGATTGATAATTAACTTCTGATTTTCTATAGAAACATAATTTCGCTTATCGTCATCTCTTGAAAGACGCACATATCCAGCATTCATGTACTCATCCTTTCTGAAATATTATTTATAGAATAATGTAATATAATTATATATCGAAAACTCTTTTTCGTAAACGGAGTCTCACATATTTTTACAATGAATAATATTACTGTGAGCAGTAATATAATAAGGGCGAGAGAATGTCTCCCGCCCATAGAAATTACTGATTGATTTCTTTTATATGGTTCCGAATCAACGCTTTTATTCCAATATGTATATTTTTATCCGGCTGTCCATCTTCAAACGTGACAACCCGAAAACCTATTTTCGTATATTTCTCCTTATCTGCCTCAAAGTCTTCTGAAGATGTATAATCTGTTCGCCACAAGTAATATGTAGGTTTCTGCAGAGCTATCACACTCTTTCTATTTCTGATGTCTATACTAAGATATAAACATCAGATTGTTTTTGTGCCTGTCTGCTCTATAATATTTTCAGTCTGACTTGATTCGGCAGTAGCAAAAAAGGTTTTCATTTTTCCCATTTTTTCATGGGCAATATCACTCCGATAGCTAGAACCGCCAACATATAACGGAACACACATTTCTAAAATACGATCATAAATTCGTTTCTTTTCTATGTTCGTTTCTTCTTTTAATTGTTTTATCGGAAGATTGGTAGTTACGATTAATGGTCTGCCGGAGCGATATCTTCGGTCAATTACACTGAATACAATTCCAAGAGCATACTCAGAATTTCGTTCTGTGCCAAGATCATCCAAAATTAAAAGTTCATATCGTGCCAGAGCATTGATATATTCTGTTTTATCCTCTAATGGAAACATGTCATCAATAATTGTATTAAAATTTGTCATCTTCACAGTAATTTCCTGATTCAAAAGTGCGTTGGCAATGCAACCGGCTATGTAACTCTTTCCTGTTCCTATTGGTCCCCACAAGAGAAAACCAATATGATTTTTCTTCATATCATTCCAATTTGCTGTGTATTCTTTGGCCTTCTCGATGGTGGTAGTCTTTTCTGCCAGTTCAAAATTCCAATCATACATTCGTGGCTCTTCAAAACAGATTTTTCTATTTCTTTCCACTAATTCACAATGTTCTCTTTCTTTATATGCCTTTTCTTCTGCTTCACGTTTTTGACGGATACATGCACATTGTCTAAAATGTTTTTTCATACCAAGAATACTGTCTGGAGGGAAAAATGCCTCTACAGGTTCTCCACAAATCTTGCAATATGCTAATCCATCTGCACCTAAATATGTATTTTCCTGCTTTATCATAGACTATCGCCCTCCTCATATTCGTAATTTACTCCAACCTTATTACTAAAATTATATTTTTCTTTTACTTTACTAGGTGGCACATTTCCGACCATAGAAGAGGCTGTTTTCCGACTGAATGAAGGACAGCTTTTCATCCCAATGGAAGTTGTATTTTCGTCTGTCTGCTTTACATCCGGTTCAGAAATCAACTCTATACATGGGATTCGCATATATAAATGATTTGGTTTTGAAAATCCTCCGGAACAGCGAATCAATAATCCATACGCATCTAATTCCTTCATGGCAGCCTTTACAGAAGTACAACATTTTCCCCATTTCAAAGAAATTTCTGTAATCGGAAAGACGAAATATACATATCCGTCTTCATTGAGCCAATGGTTTTTCTGTGAAATTCTGGCTCTGTCATATAACAGCATATAAAGTAATTTTGCATTTTGAGAGAGTGGTAGCTCTAACAAAAATTTAGGGAACTGATAATAGGGAAGTATCTTTTCCGTTTCCATCATATATTCAAATTTCATATTTTCTTTTACCTTTCTGAAAAATTAAGGAGACGGGTGCCGGCTTTCCCAAAGAGATTTTTATGCTTTATTAAAATTCTCTTTTTATATCTCCCTATATAACGAAAGGAAAAAAGCTCATTTTACAGGGTGCAGAGAGAAAAAATTTTATAAGAGCAAGATCCACCCGTGTTTAACGTTATCGCGTTTCTACCTCCGTTCACCTTACGGGTTTGCTCTTGATGGGGAGTAACAATTCCCCATGCCCTTGCTTATATAATTGGCTTACACAAGAATTTGTTTGCATCACCATGTGTATTTTCAAAAAGAAAAAGACATCCAATTACTTATTGAATGCCTCAAAATAGAATTATGTTAATTATGATATTTTGCTGCGTGCACCTCCGGTGTAGCTAATAAAAAAGTGGGGATGGGGAGGAGACAGTTCCCCAACAAGATAAAACTCCGAAATATTACTTATATGGCAGAATGACGATATGGTAATACCGGGGTGGATCTTGCTCTTGATAATGTAGGAAGGGAAAAATGCTGAGAATAATATTTTTTATGATCGTATTTACAATACGATTCTTATAATTTGCCTTATGAGAAAGTTGGAAAGAATGAGCCAGTGTGCATTGCGGATGAAGTACCGTTTGACATTCCTGAGAGTTGGGAATGGGTACGCTGGGCAACATTATCAGAATCTATTCAGTATGGCTACAATGCACCAGCACAGGAAAATGGGCGAATAAAGATGGTTCGCATTAGTGATATTCAAGATAATTCTGTATTGTGGAAAACAGTTCCTTACTGCGACATAAGGGAAAGTGAAATTGATGCATATCTTCTGAAACCAAATGATATTTTGTTTGCAAGAACAGGAGGAACCGTTGGAAAGTCTTATCTCGTGCAGGAGGTTCCAGAAGAAGCGATTTATGCTGGGTACTTAATCAGAACTAGATATAGTAACCAGTTATGCCCACAGTATTTGAAATACTTTATGGAAAGCGAATTGTATTGGTCTCAATTAAGAGAAGGAACTATTGCCACTGCACAGCCCAACTGTAATGGAAAAACGCTTGGAAATATGCTCGTTCCAATCCCACCATTATTAGAACAGTTTCGTATTGTGGAGAAACTTAACAAAATAATGCTTTGTGTGAATGAATATAGTATAGCATATTCTAAAGCCAAACGATTGAATGATAATTTCCCGGAACAACTCAAAAAATCCATTTTACAGGAAGCAATTCAAGGTAAACTTGTTCCACAAAATCCTGCTGATGAACCAGCTTCTGTACTTTTGGAACATATTTGCGCTGAAAAACAAAAGTTAATTGCCGAAGGTAAACTCAAAAAAGATAAGCACGAATCCGTCATTTTTAGAAGGGATAATTCTCATTATGAAAAGCGAGGTTCTGAGGAAGTTTGCATTGATGATGAAATTCCGTTTGACATTCCTGAAAATTGGACATGGTGCAGACTCAATGAATTATGCATAAAAATTGGAGCTGGCAGTACCCCAACAGGAGGCAAAGCGGTATATGTGTCCGATGGTATCAAATTTATTCGTTCTCAAAATGTTTATAATGACGGTCTAAGATTGATTGACATTGCTTATATTACAGAAGAAATCAACCTAAAAAAGTCAGGAAGCATCGTTCTAGCAAAAGATATTCTGCTAAATATTACTGGTGGATCTATAGGTCGTTGTGCGATTGTTCCAGATGATTTTGACATAGCAAATGTTAATCAGCACGTCATGATCATCAGATTGTTGGATCCTGTAATACGTCAATGGATACACACCATTTTAATTTCAAATTATATCCAAAATCTAATCATGGATGTTCAAGTTGGGGTTTCAAGAGAAGGTCTAAGCGCTACAAAACTGATGAATTTTCTTATTCCACTTCCTCCAATTCGTGAACAAAAACAGATACTTGAACTTTATGCCATTATTTCAAATAGGCTATCTGGTTTGTAAAGTTCTCATTATGAGAAGTTGGACGGAATCGAGTGCTGCATTGACGATGAGATACCGTTTGAGATTCCGGGTAGTTGGGTATGGGAGCGTTGGGGCAGTATATCCCAATCCATTCAGTACGGATATAATGCTCCTGCAAAGGATTGTGGTCGAATAAAGATGGTTCGTATTAGTGATATCCAAGACAATTCTGTATTGTGGGAAACAGTTCCTTACTGTGATATAAAGGAAAATGAAATTAGCACCTACCTTCTGCAACCAAATGACATTTTGTTTGCAAGAACAGGAGGAACCGTTGGAAAGTCATATCTTGTACAAGAAGTTCCTGAAGAAGCAATCTATGCAGGATACTTAATCAGAACCAGATACAGCCAATGGCTATGCCCTCAATATTTAAAATTTTTCATGGAAAGTGAACTATATTGGAGCCAGCTGCGTAATGGCACTATTGCGACAGCGCAACCAAACTGTAATGGCAAAACGTTAGGAAAAATGTTATTACCTATTCCACCATTGTCTGAGCAGTATAGAATTGTCGAAAGGGTCAATGCTCTATTTGATTATTGCAATTCAATATGAAGTACAAGGCATACACTGTAACAATCTAAAGTGTATGCCTTTTCTTTTACCAATCTACGATTGTATCAACAATTTCTCTCTGTTCTGTGGCTGTTTTTCTGAGGTAAATACGGGTGGTTTCGATGCTTTCATGCCCCATAAGATCCGCAAGAAACGCTATATCATTACAGCGATCAAGAAAACTCTTAGCAAACCTGTGACGGAACGAGTGCGGATATACAACTGCAGGATTGATGCCATACTTCACCGCCAGTTTCTTCAACTGTCCTGAAATGCCACGGGTTGTAATACGTTCCCCATATTTGTTCAAAAAAATGAAGCCACTTTCTTGTTGCTTTTCAGCCAACCAAGAAAGGGCTTCATTTTGCAGTTCTTTTGGAATATAAATTCTACGCAATTTACCGCCTTTAGAGTACAAATCAAGATGCCCTAACTTAACATGTTCAGCTTTAATCTGAATTAGTTCGCTGACTCTGGATCCAGTGGCAGCAAGGAAGCGAATTACAAAATACCAAAACATTTCGTTGTCATTCTTCAGACAAGATTTGAAGTATTTGTAGTCTGCTTCACTAATGACATTTTCCAAAAAAGTTTTCTGCTGCACACGGATAAAGGGCAATTTCCATTTTTCTTTGCCAATGCACTCTAAGTAGCAATTGATAGCCCGAAGTCTGAGATTAACCGTCTTGGGTTTATAATTCTCAATCAGCCATACCTTGTACTCACGCAGTTTTTTCTGGGTAACATCATCGTATTGCTCCCCATACTGTTTGATGGCGAATAGATACGATGAAATCGTGTTTTCCGAGAGGTTTGTGCCCCTCAAATGTCTTTCGAATTTTTGTTTTTCTATCATGGCGAAAGACCTCCTTTCGCCAAATATTATACAATTCTTTCCTAAATCAGCGTAATCTTGTTGAACAATTCTTGTTGTTTTTCAATGATACGGCGTTGCTCTAATACCGGTGGAATAGGGAATAAGAGGTTCATGACGCTATTACGATCTATTCCAGGAATAACCCCCTGTCCCTTAGATTTGATTTTATCGAAGTTTGCTTGTAGGAACAAACGGACATAGTGCATATCCAATGATATAAACTTTTTTATTGCCATGATTTGCCTTGCGATATGAGCTTCTGCAATATCACAAATCACAGTTTTTCCGTAGCCTGAACCCTTGCAAACTAACAACACATCTCCACGATTAGCAATTACCCTTGGTGTTTCGGTCCAACGGTTTAGTAAAACACCGTTCTCTGATAAACTACTGGCACCCGTAATATAAGGCATTCCCTTTTGGGTGTTGTTATATTCTTCAGGCTTAAAATCTGTTCCTGAAAGCAAAGAAATAACTTGTCCCAATCTTGACCATTCCCATGTATCAGGAATTTCAAACGGTATCTCATCGTCGATACAACGCTCGATTCCATCCAACTTCTCATAATGAGAATTATCCCTTCTAAAAATGACGGATTTGTGCTTGTCTGGCTTGATTTTACCAGTTTTAATCAGCTGCTCTTTCTCAGCACGGATGCGTTCCAGAAGGATGGAAGCTGGTTCGTCGGCAGGATCTTGTGGGACAAGTTTTCCCTGTACCGCTTCTTGTAAGATAGACTTCTTTAGTCTATCTGGGAAAGTATTATTTAGAGATTCTGTTTCGGAGTATACCACTCCGTATGTAGCAACATAAGGTAATGCTTCTTTGATTTTTTCTACAATTCTTTTTTGCTCCGATTCAGGAGGAACTGGTATAAGTGCCCGATATAGTTTATTATCGTTGATCGCAGGATAAGCAATGCCCTTGGCGTTGTCTGTGTCATTTGCATACGCATCAAAGTCTGGTGACATCAGATAATAAAACAGGAACTCATTGTAAAAGCCGGTGTGACAAGTAAGGGCAGCAAAACCTGTACTGGCAATGGGCTGATGGCTAAAGGAACGGTCAACGACGCACATATTATGCAGATATGGACGCACTGTAGAGTAAAGAATGTCACCTATAGCGACAATTTTTCTTGCCCTTGAAGGCGCCTTATTCGCAGTAATAATGTTTTCTTCATCGCTGAGTTTCTGATTTTTGTTATCAATAGATCCAATATCTATATAACAGAAATCATCAGCAGGTGTCATTTGCCCTCTGCTGTAAACGATTTTGCTCAGTCGTACCCACTCCCAACTCTCAGGAATGTCAAACGGTACTTCATCCGCAATGCACACTGGCTCATTCTTTCCAACTTTCTCATAAGGCAAATTATCAGCACCACGAAAGATATAAGAAGGATTCTTCTCTTTCTTGATTTTTCCTGCTTTGATAAGTTCTTCTTTTTCTTTTCTTATTCGTGCAAGTAATACAGAAGCTGGTTCATCATTTGGATCTTGCGGAACAAGTTTTCCTTGAACAGCCATCTGCAATATCGAATTTTTCAATTGTTGTCCGGTCATTATTGTTCCTCCAGGTCAATACCTAATATTTCTGTAATCTGAGCTAAAATACGGTCAATATCAGCATTTAAGCTAGCTCGTTTTTCTTGGTATTGTTGAATTAATTCTTTTGGCGGCAAAATTTCTTCTTCCTCATGAGGATAACCACAAAGATCAATATTATAATTTTTTGCAATGATTTCCTCTACCGAAAACTTCTTTGCCTTATCGAAACCATCCTTATTGATTTCTTCTCTATCATTCCACCACTTCATAACTGGTTCAAAATGTTTGAGTTCCATTGGTTTTGTCTTAGAAAAATTTTTATATCCCTTCGGCATATCCAAACGATAAAACCATGTTTCTTCTGTTGGTGTTGTATGATCAAAGAACAAAATATTTGTGGTGATAGAAGTATAAGGTGCAAACACACTATGTGGCAAACGAATTACGGTATGTAAATTGAATTCAGAAAATAATTTCTTCTTAATGGCAACTTTAGCATTATCTGTACCAAACAAGAAACCATCCGGCAGGATTACAGCAGCACGACCATTTTTCTTTAAACGATACATAATAACTGACATAAACAAATCTGCTGTTTCACTACTTGCCAAATCTGCCGGAAAATGATTTTTCACTTCCATTTTTTCATTTCCGCCATAGGGTGGATTCATCAAAATAACATCAAATTGATCGATTTCCGTGTAATCTAAGACATCCTTTAAAAGAGAATTATCATGATAAATCTTCGGCACATCAATTCCATGTAACAACATATTGGTAATACACAGCATATACGGGAACTGTTTCTTTTCTATTCCGTATATTGAAGTATCATAGGATACCTGATCCTCTGTAGTTACTATTTTTTTTGATAATTCTTTTAACCAACTCGTAAGAAATCCTCCGGTACCACAAGCGAAATCAGCTGCCTGTTCACCAATCTGTGGATTAATCATTTTTGCCATAAAATCTGTTACTGCACGAGGAGTATAAAATTCACCGGAAGAACCTGCACTTTGTAATTCCTTTAAAATGGTTTCATAAATTTCACCAAAAGCATGACTTTCTTCATAATCTCCTAAGTCAAGATCATCAATAACATTAATAACTTGCCGAAGAAGGACACCGTCTTTCATATATTGATTCGCATCTGCAAATGTAGTTTGAACAATAGCTTTTTTTATTGGAGTAGATGCATCAACAGGAAGTTTTTTCAATGTTGGAAATAATGTATTATTTACAAAATCCAACAATCTTTCTCCTGTCATAGCAGTACCTGTACGATCATCAACCGCCCAATTTTTCCAACGACATTCTTCAGGAATAATGGAAACGTAATCTTCATCGTCCCATTCCCAATCCTGCTCCTTCGCATCATATACTTTCAAAAAGAGCATCCATGCAATTTGCTCTATACGCTGTGCGTCTCCATTGATGCCAGCATCATTCCGCATAATATCACGAAGTCTTTTTACAAATCCTGCTAAATTATTCATATTTATACCGCCTCTTCTGTGTAAATTGCTTTTTCAAGTTCTTTCACCGCTTGCATATAACCAGCTTTTCCACCAAAATATCCTGCAATTTTTGCTGGTTTTCCCAGTTTCAAAAACGGATCAAGTTTTAAAATTTCAGTTTTCTCGATTTCATATATACCAGTATTCATGTATTTATCCAAAAGTGCTTCCAGCACGTCTCTGGCAATACCGCTATATTTACTGAGAAAATCACGTTTTTTTACATTATTAGCTCTTTCTTTCCGAGTTAAAGGCTTTTTATCAAAGGCTACATGGCAAATAAAATCAAAATCATCTATATCTACCATTATTACCTCGGCTGCCCTTGCCCATGTCTTCCAGTTATAT
>ERZ773204.819-NODE-819-length-25934-cov-15.114688_pt1 | contig 25934 bp, 27 predicted proteins | sample MGYA00581007_ERZ773204 | MGnify/ENA primary metagenome ERZ773204 (study PRJEB29015, sample SAMEA2737757) | human gut metagenome | biome: human gut; feature: human-associated habitat; material: faeces | place: China | collected 2012 ... | reverse complement strand
ACAAAGCCATGAAAGCTGTGCCTTACACCTACACCACCCCGAAATGGGACTACAATCCGCAGACCCGCCGCCGTGAGAAAGTCGGTATGGAAGAACGCACTGTAGAAGCCGCTTCCATGTTTGATGTAAACAAGGCCATCATGCGCTGTTTGGTAAAAAATTTGGCGATGTTTGGCCTTGGCCTGTATGTCTATGCCGGGGAGGATTTGCCGGAAGAGGCTGCACAGCAGCCAGATGCAGAATCCCAAAAGCAAACGAAGCCGAAATCCACCAGTCAGAAGCAGGAACAGCCGCCCATGCCCTGCATCTGTGTCCGCTGTAATCAGCCCATCAAACGAGTAAAGCTGAAAGATGGCTCTATTATGCAGGCGGCAGAGTTTGCGAATACCCATGAGGGAATGTGCGTTGACTGCTATAAAGCTACCCGACTTAATGTGGCATAAAGGAGAAATTTAAATGTCTTGCAATGCGATGACCGAACACTGTGAAGAAATCACTGTCTGCGGAAAGCCTGCATTATTCACTAACTTCCGCATCAAAAGAGATACCGTCCCGGATAGTCTGTATGTCTACGATGTGCGGCATGATGATGACTGCCGAGGAATTCCCTGTGAGATTGCACCATTTAATCATGGTCAATCACTGGGGAACGATTATTCTTGCAGAGCCGCTGGAGCTGCCCGATGACGGACGGCGGTATATCGACGAAGAGACGGACTGGAACTATGACCCATTTGGAGGAGCAGAGAAAAATCAAAAGCCTTGTGTGACGGTGGGAGAGTTTATGAATCAGTATCTGAACCGTTGATAAGAGCGAGCCGTGTCGTTCCTTATAAAGTTCAAAAGTTATCGCAGGTGACGGACGGCGCGAACCGTTCGTCAACGGAGACAATCTTTTGAACTTTATGAGGGATGACTAAGGCTCGCAGGAAAAAGTATTAAAAATGCCGTGGGTACAGAAAAGTATCAATCACAGCATGATGAAACCGATTTGCCTTAGCAAATCGGTGGAGCTAAAATGACGTTCGGCATTTTTGATACGGAAAGAAAATAGTTATGAGCGTTTATGGTTATTGCAGAATTTCCACTGCAAAGCAGAGCATTGACCGTCAGGTTCGTAATATCAGGGCTGAATACCCGACAGTTCACATTGTACAGGAAGCCTATACGGGAACTTCCATCTTAAGGCCAGAATGGAGCAAGTTGTATCGGATTCTGAAAGAGGGCGATACTGTGGTGTTCGATTCCGTCTCCCGAATGTCCAGAAATGCAGAAGAAGGATTTTCACTGTATGAGGATCTCTATCATAAGGGTATCCGGCTGGTATTCCTGAAAGAGCATCATATTGATACCAAAACGTACAAAAAGGCCCTGTCCGGCAGCATTGCCATGACAGGAACCAATGTGGATTTTATCTTAAAGGGCATCAATGAGTACCTGATGGCATTGGCAAAAGAGCAAATCAAACTAGCCTTTGAGCAATCTGAAAAAGAAGTGGCAGACCTGCACCAACGTACCCGTGAGGGCCTTGTGACGGCAAAGCTGAACGGAAAACAGGTTGGACGTAAAAAAGGCACTGGATTTGAAACCAAGAAGTCTAAAGCGGCCAAAGAGAAAATCCGCATCCATTGTAAGGCTTTTGGTGGTACATTGGACGATGTGGAGTGCATGAAGCTGACAGGGCTTGCCCGGAATACTTATTATAAGTATAAGCGGCAGATTCGGGCTGGATTGGCTGACGAGGGAAAAACTTAAGAAGGAAAAGTTGTTATGAAGAACGAAAAATGTGTAAAAGATGAATCCCGTAGCGAATTTACAAAAGAGGAACAAGAGGAATTTTTGAATTTGCTGGGTCGAATAACCCCAGAGCAGCGTGAAGCACTGAAAAAAGTTCTGAAGTCCTTTACTTAATGAAGAAGGATGCCGGGTGACACAATGGTTGCTCGACATCCTTCTTTTTTGTAAATGTGCGCATTATTCAGGTAAAAATGCTTGAATCAAATCCAAGATAGCAGTTCTTTGTGATGGAGAAAGTCTATCCCATGTGGTCAAAAGAGATTTCTGCTCTTCTGTTAGATGGTGAATGGCAGCGTCCTCTTCAAAAAACTGCGAGAGGGTGATGCCAAGGCCATGACAAATTTTTTCAATCGAGGTCACGTTGGGCTGAAGATTTCTTCTGCGCCATGTTGATAAGGTCGATTGCGTCAGGCCAGAGTTTTCGGCAAGGGTGTATTCAGACCATCCACGAGCTAACCGCTCCCGGTCAATTCTTCCCAGAATGTCAAAGTTCGGCTTCTCGCGTTCCATGTCATTGCCCTCCTTGGATAAATCGTAGTGCTACTTACGATTTTAAGTGTGGATGCCTTGACAGATAATTCTATAAATCGTATAATTTCAACAAGATAAATCGTAATATGAGGCGGTTCATTTGTCTTGCTTGATAATTGAAACCAATGAAAAGCTTCATGCGATTTAAGGTCGTAAAGAAAAGATGAAAGGAAAAGTCAAATGAAAAAGAGAATTGCGTCAATGCTGGCAGCAACGGTGATGCTGCTTAGCGTAATAGCTTTGCCTGCTTCAGCTCAAACAGATTGGCTTGGAAACTCTGATTTGACAACTGCAAAGGTGCGTGAGATTGCAGACGCTGACACATTGACAGAAAGTCAAATTGCAGAAATCAATAATCACTACTAATGCATATCCACTGTCAAAAGTGTGGAACTTCTATACGAGTGATTGGTCATAAAATATTGAAGAATATGTGAGCGTCTGCGAAATCTTCTTTACAGACTTTCTGCTTGGGAAATTTGATCTCATAAAAACGAAAGTTGGCACAGGTCAAGCTGGCGTATAGCGCTTCCGGCGGCAATGGTAGGCCAAATTTCTTGGACGGATAAGAATGGAAAAGGCGATTGGCACTTTGACTTGGCATATATACAAAACAATCGAAAGGTAAGAGAGGCGGCAATATGGTGAATAAAGTTAAAAGAATACTCCAGTGGTTTATTGGCGGATGCTATATATTAAGTGGACTAGCGTATATTGGAGAGTATACGATGCCCGCCATTATCCTTATTATATTGGGCGGCGTGATAATTCTTCCGCCAATTACGAAGAGGATTCCGGCATTTAAGTTTAAGAAAATTGCACTGATACTATTATCTTCTATTGTAATGATAGCGGGTATTCAGCTTGGAGAAACTAATCTTTCACCAGAAGTATTAGCGAAAAGAAAAGCAGAATCAGAGGCTGCGGCGGCCTCTCAAGCTACCTTAGAAGCTCAGGAAGCCGCTGAGAGCGCATCTCGTGCAGCGGAAGAAGAAGCGGCATCCAAAGCAGCTCAAGAAAAAGCGGAATCTGAAGCAGCAGTTGCTACTGAAAATGAAATTGCTTCGATGAAAGCTATGATTCTTAAAGACTGCAATTTGAGCGATATTCCTCGTGATGATAAGAACCAAATGGCAAATGCAGATGAGAAAAATTTCTATGCTGCATGGAAAGAAGCTGCAGCAGAAAAAATTGCCGAAAAAAATCAAGGAAATAATGCGGAGGACCTTGTTCGCATAACATTCGAGCAGATGGTCGACTTTTATAAGAAAATTTATCCAGATAGTACACTGATTAACACTGAAAAAGGGATTCTTGAGAGTATTGACAGTGCAAGGAGCGAAATGGAAGAAGCAAAGACGAGTGACCTCGGTTACTCCGTTGAAGATGCTGAGCTGTATGAGGGTAAATTCTACATCTATAAGAGAATGGAAACCCATTATGATGATACGTTGCTTGGAAGCCTTCAGAAAGAGTTGGAATCCTTTAATACGAGCAAGGCGATTGAATGGCTTGCCTATGATGTGGATTATTTGATGGGCGAAGCTTATCCGGGTGAAACGGCCTATGTTTTGATTACGGAAGATGAATATACTTTCTCGAAGCAGGGAGCGTATAAATTAACTTATGTTGATACTGGAAAGACAACAGAGCTTGTTAACGACCAGGGATTCCGCTGGGAGGCATCGGTCTATTTTGTTGTAGATGAGGATACATACAATGAAAACCTTCAGAAGATGTTCAGGGCAGAGCAAGCTTTGTACGACACTTACGAGCGTATTCTAAACAATTTTGGACTTGCAGAGTGATAATTATAAAATAAGAGGAAAATGGTATGCTTATAGTTATTATTGCGATTCTTTTCATCGTTTGGGTAGTTCATGATTTTAAGAAAGCAGGGGCTGAAATCACGAATGAGCACAGCATTAGACAGTATCTTGACTATCTTGTGAGAAACAAGGGGTGGACTAAGAGCAGCGGACTTATTCCGATTTACACATCTCCCTGTGGCAAGAAAGGCTGCTATGCGGATTGGGAAATGCAGATTTATGACTGCCATCATAAGAAAAAACTGACAACCGCAGAAATCGCTGCATTTTTTGAGCAATTCCAATAATTTACATTGGAAGAGGCTTGGAGATACAAAGAAGAGCAGGATAATTCGGGTAGCACAGTAAGCTGTAAAAAGACCTCCGCTTTCGTTTGCGATAGAGAACGGAGGTCTTTTACTTTCAGAAAAATGCCTATAAATTAATTATAAGAATGAAATTCTCTTAAATGCTGGAATAAAAACAGAAAATGAGCTATAATAATAACAGAAAGGAGCTGAAAGAATGCTTTGCCAATTTTCTTTTCAGAATTTTAAGTCTTATAAGGATGAAACGACATTTGATTTCCGTGCAATGGCAATTCCGGAGTTTCAGGATGCCTTGATTCGGCAGGAGAAAGCGGAAGATTTGCTTCCGGTCAGCGCGGTCTATGGCCCTAATGGTGGCGGTAAGACAAATCTGCTTCAGGCATTCTTTTGCCTGATTAACCTTGTCGTAAAGCCAATCCATGCGCTGGAGAAGAATCGACAGCCTATGATCTTCCAGCAGGGCAGCAGTGTGGCTCCTTTTATGCTGGATGAAAACTCTGTAAATGAGCCTACGATTTTTCAGGTGTTTTTCCGTGTAGGCGAGAAGGAATACCAGTATTACATTGCGCTCAAGGAAGAAATTGTCTTTGAGTCTCTTCTGTGGCGCACTCTTGGTGGCAAGAAGACAGGACTGATTTTTGAACGAGACGGCCAGAAGATTGAATTGGGTGCAAGTATCAATAAGGCAAGCATCAACTTGGACGTCAACCCGAAGATGCCGTATCTTTCTTTTTTGGCAATCAATTATAATATTCCTGTGATTGCAGAAGTGCAGAATTGGTTTGAATCCTGTATTACGCAGAGCTACGCGAACCCCAGAGCGGAAAACATTGTGTTGGTGTCCAAGAATGAAGCGACCAAGGAAAGCCTGATTCATGCGCTGAATGATGTGGGCATTGATTTGTCCGGCTACCGCTATGATGAAGATAGTAAGCACCTGTTCACACAGAGAACGATCAATGGCAAAGTTTATGAGCTTCCCTTTGAAGCAGAGTCGGATGGCACCAAGAAGATGATTGCGGCTCTGCCGGTTCTGATGGTAGCATTGCAGGAAGGCCGCACGGTAGTTGTGGACGAACTGGATGCCAAGCTGCATCCGAAGCTACTTCGGTATGTGATTCAGATGTTCAAGAACCCGGAACTGAACAAGAAGGGCGCACAGCTGCTGTTCAGTTCTCACGACCTGACCACGATGAAGAATACGGTCTTCCGCCGCGATGAGATTTGGTTTGCCGCAATGAATGATAATCATGAAAGCGAAATTTACTCACTTTATGAGTTCCGGCAGGAGGATAATACTCGCGTCAAGAGCACAGCGGCCTTTGATAAGCAATATCTGGAAGGCCGATATGGTGCAGACCAAGTATGTTGCTTATGAATGGATGAAAACTGCTGAAAATTTCTAGGATTATTGCCACAGCTCCTTTTATTTCACTAGAAAATCAGCTATAATAAGACTCAAGACAGAATGAAATTCTGAAAATCGCATGTTGGAGAGGAACGTTACTTATGAAAATCAAGACACTTACATTAGAGAATTTTATGATTTTCGATTCGATTGACGTGGAGTGGTCTCCGAACATCAATGTGATTTTAGGTGAAAATAGTACCGGAAAAACTACTTTGCTAAAAGCTATGTATTCGCTTGTAAAGCCATACGGACGTAGCGATTTCTTGAAATGCACACAGATGCAGCAAGAGGATATGATCGTTGGTAAAATGGTGGGGGTTTTTCGTCCGGACGAAAAAAAGATTGGACGAATGTCTAGTCGCAGACGTGGTGCGCCAAAGAATACCAAAATGAAGGTTTGTACCGCAGAGGGGGATATCATAGAGGTTTCTTTTGGGAGCCGCAGAGAAAACCATGCGGATGTCTCAGTGCGGCATTCAGAAAAAAGTAAACTATGTGATCCTGTATATCTTCCGCCCAAGGAGATGATTTCGGCAACAGAACATTTCCAGAGTTTGTATGAAGAGTATCATATTGACTTTGAAGAAATGTATTACGACCTCACGAAGCTACTGGATAAGCCGCTGAAAAAGGGAGCGTATACCAGCGATCAGAATGAAGTCCTTTCAAAATTTGAAGATAGCATAAAGGGAAAAATTGTCCAAAAAGATAAAAAATTCTATCTGAATGTAGAGGGCGAGGGCTCATTTGAAATGGGGCTTGTGTCCGAAGGCTATAAAAAGTTGGCAACAGTTGTCTATCTAATTCAGTCGGGAAGCCTTGGAAAAGGATCTGTACTGTTCTGGGATGAACCAGAAACGAATATGAATCCCAAAATGGTAGAGCCGATAGCGCAAGCATTAGGAGCGCTTGCAAGAGCAGGAGTACAAGTCTTTGTTACGACACATGACTATTTTACTATGCAAAGTTTTAATCTGATGGCAAAATATCCACAGGGCAAGCCTATAGAGGTACAGTTTGTTTCACTGTATCACGCAGAAAATGGAAAAATTGCGATGGAAATTGGAAAAGAACTGGCTGACCTTGACCATAATTCGATTATGGAGGAATTTGACGAGCTGTATAATCGGGAACAGGATTTAATTTATGGTACTAACTGAAGGAGAACTGCAATTTACGTTTCCGGGAGAAAGGGCTATCAAGTTTGATGATACCGAATTTTATAGGAAACGGTTCAATAAACTGACAGGCGCAAAAGGCGTGGACTTTATCTGTGATACGGACAATTTTTTGATATTACTTGAGGTAAAGGATTGCCTTGGCAATGAAGCGGAAAATGGTTGGAGAATAGCAATAGATAATATAAAAGTAGACACTTCGCCAACGCCAGTCGATACGGAAGGCAGAGAAAGTTTTGATAATGAAGTGGCGCATAAGGTGGCTATGACGATCTCCTGTCTGCTTGGTGCGCAGACTTTCGGTGAAAATCGTCCATTCCAGCAGGGAGAATTGATTCCGTATGCAAAGGCATTGGAAAATGAAAAAGTTGCACAGCGAAACAAGACCATTTTTGTTATTCTGCTGCTGGAGGGGGACTTCCAATCTGGTACTCGAACCAAGAAAATGAACATGGACAGAATCCAACTCAGCATTGAAAAGAAGTTAAAATGGCTGAATTGCAAGGTCTCGGTCGTAGACGCTGGTACATACAGGAGCGACCTCTTTGAAGTAGAGCGTATAACCTGAAAAGACACTTTATTGTATTAGGTGTGCCGGAATTCTACTTGCAGGAAGAAAATTTGGAGAAAATCATTGCAGGAATGGAGTAATGCGAACTGAAAAATCATGAATGATGTACCATCGTTATTCCGAACGCTCTGTGATTTTGGCACCTGCCCAGGCTGCTATTAAAAACCCGAGAGCATAAGGATTTTATGGCGAATTATCGTTAAAAATCAAGCGTAAAATAAGGCTCACCGCCGATTTTAGCGGTGGGCCTTATTTGTTTGCTCATGTATGAGGTGAATTGCGTTTAACACGGGGCTGCTTTCCAGAAGCATCACAGATACACCTCCACAGTCAGATCGGTCCACGCTGCACGGCGGAACTGGTGGGGCATCTTGTTGGCTTCCCGGTAACGCTTGGCGGTTTCAAAATCGATGGTGAAGGTGAGGATGGGCTTTTCCGATACAGCCATCAGATCGGTGCGCTCCTCTTTGGACTTCTTGCAGCCGGTGTTCAGCTTCCAGCGGTAGGAGTAATCGGCAATGGGGGTGACCACTTCAACGAACTGCTCAATCAATTCGGGCGCAAGACAGGCACCGTGTACATCGACCTTCTGAGAGAGAAAATCGTAGATCGCTTTCATGTCCGAGGAAACCGTCTGCGGTTCGGGCGCAGGGGAGAGGGCTTTCAGCTCCTGCTCCAAGCGGGCGACCTCGTCATCTGCCTGTTTGCAAAGAGCTTGGTATTCCTCTCTTGGCAGTTCGCCGTCTGCACGCATGGCAGCGTAGTTCAGCTTGCGCTTTTTGATTTTTTCAATCTTGCTCTGAATCGGCGCAGCGGACATTCGTGCTGTAGCTTTTCCGTTCTGGCAGCTTTCAATCATCTTACAGGCACGAAGGATGGCTTTGTTCTGATTGCCCCAGACCTTTTCAAAAATCTTCTTCGCCATCAGTTCCAGCTTCCACTCTGGGATGGAAATGGCATCACAACTGAGCTGCTGGGTCATGTTGTGCTCCAGAACGAAGGAACGGGTCGGGTTGACAGTTCGCATATTGCACTGGTAGCCAAAGACCGGCGTTCCGTCCTTCAGTTTACGCCAGTTGAAAATGCGGTAGGAAGAACCGCAGCGGCAACGAAGTTTTGCGACCCATAAATATTTGGTGCTGTCAATGCCCTTGCGTCGTGTTTCTCCATCAGGAAGACGCAGATTGACAATACGGCTTTTACGGATGCGCTCACACTCATGCCAGAGGGCTTCTGATACGATGGGTTCAAAGTTGCCTTTTACATAGACGAAGACTAACTATTAAAAGTCAAGCCCTAAAATGAAAAAATCCGCCAACCATCCGCTGCCCATGACAAACATCATTCAAATGCTGGCCTTGGAGTAGCGAGGGTGACGGAGAGAACAGCAAAGCAAGCCCAGCCAACCCTCGCAAAAACAGAATAGCATTTGAATGCTTCGGTTTGTCAAGGGTTCGCTGCGCCAGCTAAGTTGTTCTTAGGTTTAACTCAGGCTCTGGAGAAAATCAAGTGACGGCAAGATATGCTTTACCGGACTTCTGCAAAGCGTAAATCAGTCGTACGAGTTTCTTTGTGGCATGAGATAGGGCAACATTGTAGTGCTTGCCTTCAGCTTGCTTTTTGGTAAGGTATTCAGTAAAAACAGGATTCCAGTAACAGACGTATTTGGTTGCAGTGTAAAGAGCGTATCGAAGATAACGAGAGCCACGCTTTTCCATGTGTGCATAGCAGTTTGTGAGTTTTCCTGACTGGTATGTGGAGAGAGAACATCCAGCATAAGCCAAAACTTTGTCAGGAGAGTTAAAATTCGAAAAATCCCCTACCTCTGCAAGAATCATCGCAGCAGAATGAAATCCCATTCCGGGAATCGAAAGGATCGGCGGTTTCAATTCATCCATGATTTTCCGAAGGGCATCTTCAATTTCATTGATTTCGGAGGTAAGTTCTTGAATGAGCTTAATGGTGTGCTTTAATTCCAAAGACTTAGCAGGCATAACAGAACCAATGGATGTTCTGGCTGCATCTCGGATATGAGTAGCTTTATCTTTTCGGTAATGGCCTCTGGATGTTTTCACGAGAATATTAGCTAATCTGGTCAGATGAGCTTCTGAAATCTGCTTTGCACCGGGATACTCACTGAGAAGTGCGTAGATTGAAGTGCCGTGGATAGACGAAACAAGCTGTTCCAATTCCGGAAACAGGATTGTAACCAATCTGGACACCGACTGCTTTAGTTTAGCGCGTTCCTGAACTTTATCAAATCGGTATCTCGTGAGTGACTTTAGTTCTTCGTTGTGATATGCTGTATCTGTGTAGGACTTGAGGTCTACATCGGACAACAGCATAGTTGCAATCGTTTTTGCATCCACACGATCGGTTTTAGTTTTGCGAAGACTGAGGCTCTTTCGATACAGGTTGGTATGCAGGGGATTCATGACATAGACGGGCAGATCATTGTCAAGAAGAAACCCAAGGATGTTGTAGCTATAATGTCCGGTAGCCTCAAGCCCTACTTTTATTTTGTCTGATTTTTGAGAACAGTCTTGGATTGTTTGTAGCAGACTTTTGAAACCATCCATGTTGTTGGGAATGGTAAAGCAATCGACAAGGGGAGTTCCTTCCGAATCGAGAATGCAACAGTCATGCTTATCTTTGGCAACATCAATTCCGACACAGACCATTTTATACCTCCGTTATATTATTCAATGCTGCTTAGGACCACAGACTTCTTTGCTCTTGTAACCTCGTTCTAAATAAACCGTCTGGCGGTATCTAACTGATTAACATTTCAACAAAGAAGCTGTGGTTGGAGCCTTCGTCAAACCGTCTTTGCGGTAGGAGGTGTTCACCAATCCACAGCATCCCATACAGTGTAGCATACCGCTGGAGAGCGGTCTATAAATACTACTCTTTTATAATACGAGGAGGTTTCATCCAGATTGTTGATGCGTTTCTTTTCAAGATAGTTGTTGACCTTGGACTTGTTGTAGCAGATATAGCCCATATACGTTGCATTACGAAGAATGCGGCTGATTTTTGTACAGGACCAACTGACGTTTCCGTGCCCATCCTTGCGGCCCAGCCGGGAAAGTTCATTGACGATCGCCTTTTCCCCGTAGCCCTGCGAACAGAGCGTGAAAACCATTCGTATGGTTGCAGCCTGTTCCTCGTTGATAACGTATGTACGGTTGACCTTAATCACCCACCAGGTCATGAATGGTAGTAACGACCTTTGCCATGCGCTCCAGACCGCTCCCCTGCGCGAGACCCAGCCGGACGGCAGCCGTCACCCCTTCGACACCTTCATCTGCGCCAAGACCCCGTCCGGCCGCTGGGGCGACCCCGAGGACATGGTGGGCCCCTGCGTGTTCCTAGCCAGCCATGCTTCTGACTTCGTCAACGGCCAGATCCTGTACGCCGATGGCGGCATCCTGGCTTACATCGGCCGTCAGCCCAAGTAACTCCGTCCTTTAAAACAAACAGAAAGCCGCCCGGAAACGTTCTCAGACGCTTCCGGGCGGCTTTTGTCGTATGTCGACCTTCTTTTTCCCAAGTGCTTCATTCGCGGATGATTGGTCATAATTTGTCGAGCCAATGTTATTTCATATTTCTTGACTTTTTATTGAAAGCATGGCGGCGTAAGTGCTCCAGAATCCATGCATCTGAGAAAATCACACCGGGCAGTTCTTGTAAAGTGCAAAACGATGTAGTACACTTATGACAACTGCCCACAAGCTACATAGCAGAACCGGAAATTCAGTGGGTGTCAGGCACAGGGAATCTTTACGGTGTTCGGGCAAAAGGGGATGCGCAATATGTTTCAGGATTATTCGATTGACGATTACAAAAAGGCATGTTATATCATCCTGCGGCCAGATCTAACTCCGGAATACTTTATCCGGCATTTTGGAATGAGCCGCTATGAGTACAGCATCTGTCAGCAGCGTCTGAAAGAACTGCAAAAGTTCTATGGGATCGAGTATCATTTTGAAGAAAACCGGATCCATTGGACCGTCACCGATGAGAAACAGTTTCAGCAGCACTATAAGGGGATGTGGTCCTTCTACAATCGCCACCGCAGAAACCTTACAAACCGGAGCGAACTGGTCAGAGGGCTTTATATTGCCAGAAAGATTCTTCTTGCCAATGACCATACGGATTTGGATGCTGTGTCAGAAACAATGGGATTTTCCCGCAGCAATCTGCGCAATGCAATCAAACTTTGCCGCACCTTTTTGCAAAGTTATAACATCCGGCTGGAAAACGCGCCCCATTACGGAGTGTACCCTATGGGCAACGAATGGAACATCCGGCGCTGTCTGATGGCGATCTATAGTCTGCTGGACGTGAACGTTATTCCGGAAGAAGATTATCCTGAGATCGCGGAAGGGCTCAGCAATCCGCACTACCCCGTGCTTCGGGAGAAAGTGTATGAAGCGCTGCTGCATAATAGCTGCAATTATTCCCAGGCACAGGTCCGGCGGCTGACGTATTATATCTTCTTCCAGCACCTGCGCATCCGGCAGGGAAGGATATTTTCCGGTTTTGAAAACATCCATCCGGCCATCATCGGCTATGTCCGCAGCTCCGAACGGCTGATGAAGATCAGTGCGGACATTACCCGGTCCTGTTTTGGCGGGGAAGCGTTTTCCGAACAGGAGATTTTATCGGTTGCCATGATGTTGTTTGAAATGTATGACGAACCGGAGGAGTTCTGCGCCTTTGTGGAAGCAACCTTTCCCGAGGAAGCCAACGACCTGTACCGCATGGTGGATGGCTATCTGCTGCGAAGTTACGGCTTCTCCATCACCGGCCTGTACAGTTCCATTCTCCGGACAACGCTCTACCGCCTGATCATTCACCATCAGATGGGTTTGCTGTCCGAACATGCAGGGCACTCTGAAAGCCGGGCACAGATGATCTCAGACTATCCGCTGGTGATGCTTCTCTACCAGAACATCCAGCAGCTCCTTGCGGAACGCTATGGAAACGAGGCGGCCGGAATCTGCTGTGCTCCGCTGTGTGAACTGATTGCCTTTTATATTCAGGGGATGGATTATGCTGCGCCGCGGCTCCGCATCGGGATCACCGCCCGTTCCGACATTTATGCTCCCGAAATGATCCGGAACCTTCTCCTTACAAAGCTGAACCCGCGGTATTACAGCTCGGTGGAATGCTGTACCTATGTTGACATGCTGGAAAACATCCCGGAGGCTCGGAAAAAGTATGATCTGATCCTGTGCGATGAACGCCTGTCCAATGATCCGCTGTTTCTTTCATATGCAGAGATCCGGAACGATCTCAACAACATCAATGCCTATCTTCAGATGCTGCGGGACCTGTTTGGAAATGACCTGAAAAAAGAAGATATCCGCACCCAGGAGCTGAAGCTGAGTGATGGGTGGGCCGAAGAGCTTCTGGCAGAGAGCCGTGCCTTTCCCGTTGCTGCTTTCACGGTGGAAGAAATCCAGAAGAAAACGATCTGTGTGAATGACTGTCTGGTTCTGCTTCTCACGCAACAGACGGCACCACACAGTCTGCTGCAGTTCGGGAAATTGAAAAGTCGGCTCCGGGTCGGTGACAAGCGAGTCTCCCGTTATCTGCTGCTTTCCGGACGTGTAAATGCCCAAAACATCCGGATCATCAATTTGCTGCTCTACGAGCTGATACAGGACCCGCTGTTCTGGGCTACGCTTACCAGCTGCCCCTGCCCGGAAACGCTGAACAATCAGATCAACCGGCTGCTCAAATGATGCTGCCCTTTTGAAAAAACGACAACACCGCATAGAATTCCTGCTCTCTCTGAGGGAGCGTGGGATCCTGTGTGGTGTTTTTTTTGTGCACTTTGTCAAAAAGCAAGTATATGAGCTTGTCAAATTTGTACAATGATGCAATTTTTTATGTAAAGTGCTCGAAAAAATCAGACAAGGAAAGTCTGTGGCAGACTTGTTATAATACACTCAGAAACTTTTCCGCAAAGTGATCCACATCAAAAAAGGAGGACACACAATGATTGCTTTGCTCAGAATTGATGAACGTCTGATCCATGGTCAGGTTGCAACCAGCTGGTCAAAGGCATTGGACATCGACACCATCGTATGTGCAAGCGACGAAGCGGCCCAGAACCCGCTCAAAAAGAAAATGCTGCTGATTGCAGCGCCGCCGGGCAAAAAGACCCATGTTCGCAGCGTGGACGAGGTGATCGGACTTCTGCAGGATCCGCGCGCAGAACGCATGAAGATTTTTTTGCTGACGGACAACCCCAAGGATGCGCTGAAACTGGTTTCGGCGCTGGGACTGAAAAATGTCAACTTGGGTAATTACCACAACCGCAAGGCAGAACATACCGCAAACGTTTCTATGTATGTGCAGTTGGATCGGGACGATCTTGGTGCATTGAAGGAGATCAGCGAACGTGTCGCGGACGCTTATGTCCAAAGCCTGCCCTCGACCGAAAAAACGTCCCTGAAGGCCTTTGTTGCAGCAGCGGAAAAGGCTGAATGGAAATAAAAAAGGAGGAAACACAGTATGTTAGTTCCTGCATTGCTTGTAGCGTTTGCTTACTGGATCACATGGCTGATTGACGGCATTCTGGGATGGCAGACCATGACCCGCCCGATCGTGCTGGGCACAGTGATCGGTCTGCTCTGCGGTGACCTGAAGACCGGCGTTATAATGGGTGCCTCGCTGGAAGCTGTTTATATGGGCATTTCCGGCATCGGCGGCTCTCTCGCAGCCGATTATCGTTCGGGTACGGCAGTTGGCGTGGGCCTCGCGATCCTGTCCGGGATCTCCATGGAGGAGGGCATTGCAATCGCAGTTCCGATCGGTGCTCTGTGCCTTGGCCTGATGCCGGTCACCACAATGGTTGGCAACCTGATGGAAGTGCCCCTGATGAACGCCGCCAAGCAGGGCGATGTCAAAAAGTACAACCGTCTGGTCTGGTTCCAGGCCATCGTGCTCCAGCACCTGCTGGATACTGCCGTCATCTTCCTGTGCTGCTACTTCGGATCCACCGTGATCACGGCCACATTCGATGCGATCCCCGCCTGGCTGATGAATGGTCTGTCGGCATCCGGCGGCATGCTGGTGGTCGTCGGCCTGGCGCTGACGACCCAGGCCATTTTCTCGAAGTACACCGTACCGTTCGTTCTGGTTGGCTTTGTTCTGACCAAATATCTGGCAATGCCGGTGCTCTCCGTGGCAATCCTCGGCTTTGTCTGTGCCTACATGGTCTTTGATCGTTCTCGTGCTCTGAAGCAGGTTGAAAATACGGTTGGAGGTGACGATTTCTATGCCTAATAAGCAGAATACGATTTCGCCGGAAGAAAAAAAGATCCTGAACAAATGCTATTGGGGCTCTCTGTCCTGCATGCGCACCACCAGCAATGTGGTTGGTCAGGGACGTGCCATGGTGCTGTCCACGGCACCGGTTATTGAAAAATATTATCAGGATGACGAAGCCAAAAAAGAAGCGCTTACCCGCCACGCTTCAGAGTACATCAACACAAACCAGACCATGTATGGTCTGTTGGCAGGCATTGCCTGTGCAATGGAAAAGGAACGCGCAGAAAAGGGCAACGTGGAACCCGGCACGATCACCAGTGTCATTGCATCCCTGATGGGCCCCCTGGCCGGTATTGGTGACTCGTTCTTCTTCAACTGTGTCCGTGTTATCGTAGCCGGCATCGCCATCGGAATTGCAGCCGACGGCAATCTTCTTGGACCACTGCTGTTTGTAGCACTGTTCGGCTTCGGTCTTCTTGCACTCAAGTATGTGCTGTTCATGACCGGTTACCGCACCGGCACCTCTTTGATCGATCAGGCTTCGGAATCCGGCATTATTTCTATGCTGATGGAAGTTGCCGGCATTCTGGGTGCCATGATGGTCGGTGTTCTGATTGCTTCCAATATCAAGATCAACATTGCTCTGGCACCGGTGGTCAACGGCGCAGAAATCAACATTCAGGGCATTCTGGACAATGTGATGCCTGGTCTGCTCAGCCTTGTTCTCTGGTGGGGCAGCTATAAGGCTCTGCAGAAGGGCCTGACCCCAGTCAAACTGATCTTCATCATTATGGGTGGATGCATTCTGCTCTCGCTGGTTGGTATTCTGTAAAATCGTGACGGGGAAGGAAGGCTCGCAAAGCACCTTCCTTCCCTGTTTTTTATGTTGAGAAGGGAGAGGTCGAAATGAAACTGCTGACGCAATCGGACGACTACGGATTTACCCGTGGTGTGACCTGTGGCATTCTGGATGCAATTGAAAACGGTGTCGTCCGGAATACCGGGTTGTTTGTAAATATGCCGGAAAGCGAGCACGCCGCATCCTTTATCCAAGATTATCCGCAGGTGTGCTTTGGCATCGACTTCAATATTGTCTCCGGAGATCCGGTCTCTGACCCGGAACTGCTCCCGGACCTGGTGGATCAGTACGGACATTTTATCCGTTCCACCGTCAAAATGGCAGATCCGCGCTTTGGTAAGGAAGAGTTGTGGCCCTACGAACAGGTGCTGACCGAACTGCGGGCACAGCTGAAGCACTTTGTCCGTCTTGCAGGGCAGCCGCCGGAATATCTGCACGGACACTCCATCAGCCGCAGCAGCCCGGCCTATATCCGGGCGATCCGGACCCTGTCGGAAGAAAGCGGCATTCCGTACAGCGCAGACTGCCACAAAAAGGTGAATATGTACTGGGCTGCCAACGGTTACAATACCAAGCCTTTCACGGTGGAAAAGCAGCTGGAAACCGATGCACTAGCGTATGTCCGGGAACATCTGGATGAGGCACTGGGGCACGAATACGTCCTTTTGGGCGGTCATGTCGGCTTTGTGGATGCAGATCTGTTCCGTTACACGACCTATTCGGTCATCCGCTGCAAAGATCACGAAGTATTCACCTCGGACTTTGTGAAGAACTGGATCCTCCGCAACAACGTTGAGCTGATCACATACCGTGACCTGAAATAAGAAAGGAGAAACAGATGAAACTGATTGTACGAGGCGCCGATTATGCCATGACCGACAGCATCACCGACGGCTGCCTGCGCGCAGCCCGCTGCGGGATTCTGACCGATGTGGGCCTGATGACAAACAATGCTGCACAGGCCCGCTATGCGGTGAACGAGTTGAAAAAGTATCCGCATGTTTCGGTTGGTCAGGACCTGAATCTTGTGTCCGGGCTGCCCGCCAGCGACCCGAAGGACATCCCTGCACTGGTGGATGAAAACGGCATTTTTATTTCTTCGACCCGCCGCAAACTGGAAAATCTGTATGAGATTCCTTACGACCAGATCTACCGTGAAATGAAACAGCAGGTCGAAAATTTCATCGAAATTGTGGGCCGCAAGCCGTGCTACTTTGCAGGGCATTCGCTTTCAACACCGGAAGTCGAGCAGGCCATGGTGGATATTGCAGAGGAATATGGCGTACTGCTGAACTGCTTTGGTCTGAAGGATCTGCCGGTCGGCACACGCTGGTACTATAAAAACATGAAGGTCGACCCGAATGACCGCAAGCCATCTTACGGTCTGGCTGAACAGGGTGCAACGGATGTCATCGGGCATATTCTTTCTGGCGGCTGTGAGTTCGACTTCAACGCACCGTATGCGATGCTTGCAACCCACTGCGGTTACTGCGATGGTGAATTGCAAAACATGTCGACTTTTTCCGTCATCCGCGGCAGAGAACTCGAAGCGCTCTGCTCGCCGAAGATCAAGGAATGGGTCATGGCAAACGGCATTGAGCTGATCAGCTTTGATCAGTATCTGGCAGAGCACGCGAAATAAACCACCGCGCATCTGCGCTTAAAACGCATAAAAGGATATGCGCCACTGGAAAAAATGGAGCATATGATGACAAAATGGAAAAAAAGACACTATTGGTAAAGGAACCAGGCTTTTACAGGCTGATGCTGATGCTTGCACTTCCTGTGATCATCCAGAATATGATCACGGTGGGCGTGAACATTATGGACACTGTGATGCTGGGCAGCTTTGGTGAGATACAGCTTTCCGGTTCTTCGCTGGCAAATGATTTTATCAACCTGTTCCAGATCGCCTGTATGGGCGTCGGTGGCGGTGCATCCGTTCTCAGTGCGCAGTTTTATGGCAAAGGCGACTACAACAATGTGAAAAAGACGGTTGCGATCATGCTGCGTGTAATTCTCTCTGTGGCCGTCGTCTGCATGGTGATCTCGTTGTTTTTCCCGGAGGAGCTTCTCCGGATCTATACAGCCGACACTGCTGTGATCGAAAAGGGTGCAATTTATCTCCGGTACAGCACAGCTTCTTTTGTAATGATGGCCATCACAATGACCCTGACCTTGATTCTGCGGTCTATTCATGATGTAAAGATCCCGCTCTACGCATCGATTGGCAGTTTCTTCGTCAACATCTTTTTTAACTGGGTCTTTATTTTTGGTCACTTTGGTGTGCCACAGATGCAGATTGCCGGTGCCGCAATCGGAACCGTTCTTGCCCGTCTGTTTGAGCTGATCGTGATCGGCGGACACTTCTTCTTCCAGGAAAAGCAGTTGCGCTTCCGCATCCGGGATCTTTGGATGCCGGTCGAAGATCTGCTGGGTACATACTGCAAATACTGCATTCCGGTTCTGTGCTCTGACATGCTTCTGGGTATCGGCAACAGCATGGTCTCGGTCATCATCGGCCATATCGGAACATCGTTTGTAGCAGCCAATTCCATCGTTGCCATGATCCAGCGCCTTTGCACAGTCATGACACAAGGCATCGGACAGGCCGCGGCCGTGATCACCGGAAACAATGTGGGAAGCGGCAAATTGGACAAGGCTTACCGGGAAAGCACAACCATGATCATCTTGACCGTGTTGTTTGGCCTGGGAACCAGCCTCATTTTAATGATCATCGGGCCGTTTGTGGTCAATGCCTACAACCTTTCCGCTGAAACACATGATATTGCCATGCAGCTCCTGGACGCGATCAGCTTTATCATTGTATTTCAGGCACTGCAGTCCGTGCTGACAAAGGGTATCCTGCGGGGCGGTGGAGACACACGGTTCTGCATGATGATTGATGCCACATTTCTTTGGCTGATTTCCATTCCACTTGGATGGCTCACCGGTGTTGTCTTGAAGTTGCCGGCATTTGTCGTATATGTCTGCATGAAACTGGACTGGATCATCAAGGTTTTTGTGTGTCTGTTCCGTTTCAAAAGTAAAAAATGCTTTCGGATCGTCTCCGACAGTACGGAAGAAAGGAATGCCGATTCATGTTAAAGATTTTTCTGTCCTCTCATGGCCGCTTTGCCAGCGGCATCAGGAGTTCCTGCGAGATCCTTCTGGGACCGCAACAAAATCTGACGGTTTTTGATGCCTATGTAGACAACGATACCGTGCAGGAGCATCTGGATGATTTCTACAAAACCGTTTCTGCTGAGGATCAAGTCCTGCTTTGCAGCGATCTGTATGGAGGCAGCGTCAATCAGGCAATGTATCCATATCTCCAGAAGCCGAACACGCGTCTGGTCAGCGGCGTCAACATGACATTCATGATGAACGTCTTGTGTGAGGAAGAATTGTCCGATGAGCGACTGGAGGAGATTCTGGAGGAAAGCCGCAGCTATCTGCGCAGGGTAAATCTGGAAACCAATGAGACAGAGGATGAATCCTTCTTCTAAGGAAAAAGCAGTAGGAAAAGCCACGACGAACGTTCATATTGTGACGTTTCATCGTGGCTTTTCTTGCGGTCAGAGTGGCGAGACTCAAGCTCGCGGCCTCCTGCTCCCATAGAAGAAGTAAAAAGACATCGCAAGCCGATGCTGCTCAGTTCAAAAGGAAGCGTTGAGCAGCACCCGGAGGGAGAAGAATGATTCCGAACGCCCTGTAATTTTGGCACCCGTTCAGGCTGCTATTAAAAATCCCAGAGCATAAGATTTTTGTAGCGGATTATCGTTAAAAATCAAGCATAAAATAAGGCTCACCGTCAATTTTGAAATGAACCCCAAAAGTTAGACAAAAATCAAATTAAGCGGCCCCAACGGTCTGAATCCTGTACTGCACAGGGCTCAGGCCGTTTAGTTTTAATTTGATTCGGCGATTATTATAATAGTCGATGTACTCAACAATGGCCTTTTCCAGCTGGTCAAGGGAATCAAATTTTTCTAAATAGAACAGTTCAGTTTTGAGCAGTCCAAAGAAGTTCTCGGCAACCGCATTGTCCAGACAAGTGGCTTTCCGAGACATGCTTTGTGTAATGCCCTTTGCCTTCCGTAGATTCTGGTGTCAGTGCAACTCCGGCCAGTAAGCCTTGTTGGCAACGATCCTATCGTCCGGAAATCTGTTCTTGACGTTTACATGAATAAGCGGTACGATACCATTAAGACCGCAGAAAAAGAGCGGACGAACGATGCAGGATAAACCGGCACAGGGGGTGCTTTTTTGAACATCGAAAAAATCACGCAGGGAAAAAATCTGACCGACACGGAGCGCACCGTGCTGGAATATATCCTGGACCACCTGGATACGGTGCAGACAGAGGGCGTGCGAGGGGTGGCCCGGGCCAATTACACCTCCACCTCTACCATTATGCGGCTGGCGCGCAAGATGAATTACAGTGGCTTTGTGGATATGTGCTACAAGCTGCGCTCTCTGGTGGAGACCCCTCACCAGACCATGCAGGAGGAGGAAGACTTCCTCAACGGCTTCAGCACCCAGTCCTTGCTGAACTACAACACCTACACCCAGCTGAAGATCTGTGCGGAAAAGCTGCTGGAGCAGCGGGACAAGATGATCTTTGTCTATGGTACCGGATTTTCCGGCACGGTGGCCACCTACCTGACCCAGAAGCTGGTGAACATGGGCATCCTGTGCTTCAGTGCCACCGGCGGCGACTCGGTGGGCATTTTTGAGAATACGCTGGAGCGGATGGGGATGTTTTTCTGCATCTCCAAATCCGGCGAGACCTCGATGGTGCGCGACAAGATCAAGACCGCGCAGGAAAACGGCGTGTGCACTGTGGCAATTACCGGCGAGCAGGAGAACAGCGTGGGCCGGTACGCCGACCTATGGTTCCGGGTGGAGAACCAGTGGAAGCTGGACGACCAGAACACCATGCCCAACACCTTTTTTCCGCAGGTGATGATGCTCATCGAGCTGATCGCCTACGAATACCGCCGCCTGTGCATGGAAAACGGCATTAAGTAAGAATGTCTGTGCACTTCGCACAAAAAAATCATGGGTTCTTAAACAAAAGTAATAGAAACGCGTTACTGTTTTGGGTAACGCGTTTTCATTTGTTCAAAAAATGTTTACACTTGCGTTGGTTTGTGGGATAGTAGCATCACAGACCCGGCCGGGTCCCAGGGGATGGACGCATCCCAGGAGAATGGTTTTTGGAATTGTAAATGAAAAGGAGTCAACCCATGAAGGATAAGGTAATGGATGCATTGCAGCGGTTCTCCAAAGCAATGTTCATCCCCGTTCTGATCCTGCCCATTGCCGGTATTCTCATCGCTGTGGGCAACCTGTTCACCAACGTCCGGCTGCAGGCAGTGCTGCCGTTCCTGAACAACCCGGTCACCATCGGCTTCGGCACGCTGCTGTCCGGTTCGCTCAACGCCATCCTGGGCAATCTGGGCGTTATCTTCTGCGTGGGCCTCAGCGTGGGCCTGGCCAACAAGAAAAAGTCTGAGGCAGGCTTTATCTCTCTGCTGGCTTTCCTGGTGTTCCTCAACGCCATGAACAAGTTTATGAATATGCGTGGTATGCTGGTGGAGGGCAGCCTTTCCGGCACCGGCCAGGCCATGGTCCTGGGTGTCCAGGTGCTGGATATGGGCGTGTTCATCGGCCTGCTGCTGGGCATCGTGGTGGCTTACATCCACAACCGCTTCTGCGAGACTGAGTTCAACAACGCCTTCCAGATCTACGGCGGCACCCGTTTCGTATTCATCGTGCTGATTCCGGTCATGGTGGTCATGGCTGTGCTGTTCACCTTTGTGTGGCCGTATGCACAGGCTGGCATCAATGCGCTGGGCGGCTTTATCCGCAGCGCAGGCAACTTTGGCCTGTTCATCTACGGCACGCTGGAGCGTCTGCTGATCCCCACCGGCCTGCATCACCTGGTCTACACCCCGTTCCTGTACACCTCTCTGGGCGGCACTGCCACCGTGGGCGGCCAGGTGCTGGAGGGTGCCCGGAACATCTACTACGCTGAGATCGCTGATCCTTCCGTTGCCGTGCTGAGCCAGTCCGTCATCTGGGATGCCCGCGGCATCTCCAAGATGTTCGGCCTCATCGGTGCCTGCCTGGCCATGTACCAGACTGCACGTCCTGAGAACCGCGAAAAGATCAAGCCTGTCCTGATCACCGCCGCCGTCACTTCCTTCATTGCCGGCGTTACCGAGCCCATCGAGTTCAGCTTCCTGTTCGTGGCTCCCATCCTGTTTGTGGTCCATGCTGTTCTGGCTGGTTCCAGCTTTGTGGTCCTGAACCTGCTGGGCTGCCGTGCCATCGGCCCCAACGGCTTCATCGACTTCCTGCTGTACAACCTGCCCCTGGGCGTTGGCAAGACCCGTTGGCCCATCTACATCGCTGTGGGCGTGCTGTACTTCTTCCTGTACTATGTGATCTTCCGCGTGCTGATCGTCAAGATGAACCTCCACACCCTGGGCCGTGAGGCAGAGGGCATGGAGATGAAGCTCCACTCCAAGTCCGAGTACAAGGCCAAGGTGGCTGCTGAGAACGGCACCGCTGCTGCCCCTGCTGCTGACAACACCGTGGACGCTGCTGTCATCGTGGAGGCTCTGGGCGGCAAGGACAACATCCTGAAGGTCACCAACTGCTACACTCGTCTGCGCACCGAGCTGGCAGACCCCGACAAGGTCCAGGATGATGTGCTGAAAAACCAGACCGGTGCTTCTGCTGTCATCCACAAGGGCAAAAATGTGCAGGTGGTGTATGGCCTGAAGGTCAACGCCGTGCGCAAGGCCGTGGATGCAGAGCTGGGTCTGAGCGGCGAAGATTAACCAATTGTATTCCCTGAATCAATTTATAGAAAACATCCAGTAAGAGGGAGGGTAATATTCCATGAAAAAGTTTTCTATTGTGATCGCCGGCGGCGGCAGTACCTATACGCCGGGCATCGTTATGATGCTGATGCACAGTCTGGATCGGTTCCCGATCCGCAGCCTGAAGCTCTACGATAACAACCCGGAGCGTCAGAAGGTCATTGCCGATGCTGTGGCGCTGGCCATGAAGAAAGTTGCTCCGGATGTGGCCTTCAGCTATACCACCGATCCCGAAGAGGCCTTTACCGATGTGGATTTCTGCATGGCACACATCCGCAGCGGCGGCTATCCCATGCGTGAGCAGGACGAAAAGATCCCCCTGCGCCACGGCGTAGTGGGTCAGGAGACCTGCGGCCCCGGCGGCATGGCCTATGGCATGCGCAGCATTCCCGACATCATGCAGCTGATCGACTACATGGAAAAGTACAGCCCCAACTGCTGGATGCTCAACTATTCCAACCCTGCCTCCATCGTGGCAGAGGCCTGCCGTGTGCTGCGGCCCAACTCCAAGATCATCAACATCTGCGATATGCCGGTGGGCACCCTGCGCCGCATGAGCTACATCGTGGGCAAGACCCCCAAGGACCTGGACGTGAAGTACTACGGCCTGAACCACTTTGGCTGGTGGACCAGCGTGAAGGACAAGGACGGCACCGACTACACCCCCCAGCTCATTGACTATGTCAGCAAAAACGGCTATCTGACCCAGAAGGCCATTGAGACCCAGCACATGGATGCCAGCTGGCAGGAGACCCACCGCAAGGCGGCAGACCTGCAGGCTGTTACCCCGGATTGCCTGCCCAACACCTACCTGAAGTACTATCTGTTCCCGGACTATGTGGTGGAGCACAGCGATCCCAACTACACCCGTGCCAACGAGGTCATCGACGGCCGTGAAAAGACCGTGTTTGGTGCTGCCCGTGCCATTACTGCCTCCGGGGAGTTCCACGGTGACGAGTTCAGCATCGACAACCACGCCAGCTTCATCGTAGACCTGGCCCGTGCCATTGCCTACAACACCCACGAGCGGATGCTCTGCATTGTGGAGAACAAGGGTGCTATCAGCAACTTTGATCCCCATGCCATGGTGGAGGTGCCCTGTCTGGTGGGCAACGATGGTCCGGAGCCTCTGTGTCAGGGTGAGATCCCGACCTTCCAGCTGGGCATGATGAACCAGCAGGTCGCCGTGGAAAAGCTGGTGGTCGAGGCCTACTGCGAGCACAGCTACCAGAAGATGTGGCAGGCATTGACCCTGAGCAAGACCGTGCCCAGCGCCAAGGTAGCCAAGGAGATTCTGGATGACCTGATCGTTGCCAATAAGGACTACTGGCCCGAACTGCACTAATGACAGCGTTTCTGAAGCGCTGCCCCGGATATTCTCTGTCCCCATGAAGTAAGCCGAAGGGGCTGCTGCATAAATACCGTGCAGCAGCCCTTTTTCTTGCGTTCACGGTGCAAAGATGTGGAAAACCAGCGTCAAACGAGCAAAACGTTGAAAACTTAGTCAGCAAAAACAGACCCTTCCGACTTTACGAAGTCATTGGAAGAGTCTGTTTTTCGATTTTCAGAAAATCAGAATTTCAAGTAGGCCTTGGGCTGGATGAGATGCTGTTTCTGTAAACCTCCGTTGCACTTGGAAATGAAATGTACAATCATCGGCAGCCCGGTCTTGGGCAAGATTCCACCGACTGCTTTGTCTGGTGGTGTAAAGACCCTGATTTGGGTAAAGTTTGAGCCAGAGAAAGTGTTCAATGTATCGACTTGTGGCGACAACTGCGCAAAGTGGCTACACTGGATCAGCTCTGCATGGTGATTTTGAGCGCATTTGATTTTACGGCAGAGCATCTGTATGAATTTTGCATGGATAACAAGATGTACAGCGAAGACTGCTATTATCTGCTGGCCAATGCCGGAATCATTGGCATCCCCTGCGTGTCTCTGCAGGTCATGTGCATCCCTGCACCGATCGCCGGCTTCCTGCTGGGCGGCGGCGTCCACAATCAGCTGGTGGCCTCGGCAAAGGTGGTGCAGCTGGCCCACCAGATCGATCCGGCCAACAAGGTGGGCTGCATGTGCGCAGGCTTCTTTGCCTATCCGTATACCTGCGACCCCAACGACTTCCTGAGACTGCAGCAGGAAGCACAGGCGAGCTTCTATCTGTTCTCGGATGTCTTTGTGCGCGGTTACTACCCCAGCTATGCAAAGTCGATCTTCGACAAGGAAGGCGTCGTGATGAATGTCTCCGAGGAAGATAAAGCGGATCTTGCGGCCGGTAAGGTGGACTACATGAAACGCCACATTGCTGCCATGAAGGAAGCCGTGGAGGAAGGCGTTGACCTGATGGGCTACACTATGTGGTCCTGCATCGACCTGGTCAGCGCCGGCGGCGGTGAGCTGCGCAAGCGCTATGGCTTTGTCTATGTGGACGCCCACGATGACGGCACCGGCACCTTCAAACGTTACCGCAAGGACAGCTTCTGGTGGTACAAAAAGGTCATCGAGAGCAACGGCGAGGACTTGGGCTGAGCGCCCCGGCGGATGTCCTGAAATCCACGCAGGGTTCTGCGTGAGCGCCTGAAAAAGCACCAAGAAAGCATCAACTCAACTCCCGCTGGTTTCTGTAACAGGAAGCCAGCGGCTTTTGTGTATTCGGAGAATGGAATCATTCGGCGTATGTGCTGGCCTTCTGCGTCATTACCTGCATCGCCTTTGTGGGAATGTTGTTCCTCTTTCGACTGGTTGCTTGTCGATGTAATTCAATGCATTTCTTTTTGCGCTCGCATCTCTATTTCATGAAAATGCCCCCATTCCGGACAACCGGAATGGGGGCATATATCAGAGCAGACGGGGGTGCTTTAAGCGTTACGGCTTTTTGTGCTCCGGGTTTTCGCAGCGGCTGTGGCAGGACGCACAGTTGCCGCCGCAGCCCTCACCCTTCCAGCCGCCGTTCTTGGAGATCCACACAACGGCCAGTGCAAACAGGACGGCCAGCACCAGCAGGGTGATAATTCCACGCAGTGTCAACATTTTAAAAACCTCTTTTCCTGCGGAACGTTTCCGCTTTCAGTATACACGATTTTGCCCCAGAGCGCAACCGGAATGCCGCACGGAAAAAAATTGAAATTTTTTGAAAATAGGGCTTGCAATTTGCCCGGGGCCGTGCTATAATAATCACGTTCCAATTCGGAGCGCCAAACAAAACAACAGAATATGGAGGATTAGCTCAGCTGGTTAGAGCACCTGCATCACACGCAGGGGGTCTGGGGT
>ERZ773204.814-NODE-814-length-26028-cov-5.114773_pt1 | contig 26028 bp, 29 predicted proteins | sample MGYA00581007_ERZ773204 | MGnify/ENA primary metagenome ERZ773204 (study PRJEB29015, sample SAMEA2737757) | human gut metagenome | biome: human gut; feature: human-associated habitat; material: faeces | place: China | collected 2012 ... | reverse complement strand
TTCCCTTCAATCTTCATGTTATTATAGCGCCTCCATTTCAACTATTCCTCATTTTTCTGATGAATTCCAATTTTGTTGTCATCTTCATTATACTTCATCGCCTATCGAAAAGATAGCATATCATCTAGTACAATTTCCATGCTTAAAACCACAATATTAATATCCCTCGACTACTATAACTTCACCTTCTTCATCAGTTGGGGGTTGAAAATGATCATAATAAGTGGAAGCTGTTTGCTCCGTCAATATGATATCATTTTGATGATTTCCGTTTCTTTTTCGAATACGTTCCATACACACTTCCTTAGGTGTCTTTATATAATAGATTTTAGGTTCTATGTCGTATTTCTTTAATAATGAAATATATTCATTTCTCATTTCTCTAGACCAAAATGAATAATCGAGAACAATATCAATGTTTTGCATGATAAGTGAAATTAGTTTTTCATCAAGATAGGTTTTAATATCTTCTAAAACCTCCTGAGGTAAAGGATGTTCATTAAAACCTCGTTTGAATGATTCTTCATCATAAGATAGTATTGTCATCCCGGTACTTTCAAATTTTTTTGCTAGTGTTGATTTACCTGCTCCCGCAGGGCCGCACATTAAAATAACTTTACTTTTCGACAAATTATCTACTGTATTTTTCATTGATATAACCTCCTATAACAAACCAAGAAAACATGACACTCTCCTTAAGCATTATTACTATTCGCTCTTTTCATGATTTCCTGTACTATTGATGTTTTAGCATTCGCATAGTGCTGGACATGCCTCCATTTATTCTTTGCCAAGCTTCGTTTGACTTGTGCATATTTGTCCCGATCAGTATCATTAGTCCGCAACCAATCACGGAAGCGTAACATTCTATCAATCTCTGATGTGCCCAAACTGAACACATGCAGATTAATATCGGTATCCGGTCCTTTAAACAAACGATACTCAAACCAGTCAGGTTCTCGAATCTGTAGCACATATCCGGCCGCTTCCAACACTGGAACGTAGGATGACTCATCAGCAGAATCCTTAACAACCAACCGTATTCTTTTGCAACTCATCATCCGTTGTAGGCATGGAGGTATTATTAGATATCATCTTATCGCACTCCTTTGCTGCTTATTATCTAGGGTTAAACTTAACTACTATTTTTTCTTTGCGATATAAAATACATAACTGTAATAATCTACTACTAATCTAAAATAAAGCGATTATAAGCTATCCTTTTTCCTGTGTTTGTTTTAAAGTTTTCATCTATACACTTTTTTATCTTTTCCTGTTCTTTTTCTTTATCCATAACCGTTAAATTTTCAAGCAAATCAGCTTCCCATTGTATTTGAAAATCAAGTCCATCAATTTTAGATGGAGTATGATGGTTGCCTATTATAAAGCATATTCTATCAATATTTTTGTTATAGCCTACCTTTTTTAATATTTCTTTCGCTACTTCTGGTCCTTCCTTTTCTTGATAGACACCATCAATAGAACCGTATTTTTTTTGTGCTTCAACCGCACCAATATCATGTAGTATAGCAATAATACTGATGAATTCTTTTTCTTCCTCTCCGATATTTTCTCCTTTCATTATATCTTCTGCATTTTTCAAAACTTTGAGAGTATGCTCTATGCCAAAAGGAATTTCTTTGAATACTTCTTTCATCTCTATAATAATTTTTTCTTTAAACATAAATTACCTCCATTTATACCTTATAGGTGTTTTAGTTCTATCTATCCACTTTTTTGTTCGCCGATACAATCAGCATCATGGGACGGCGCATTTCATCCTGCATCCCCGGAATATCCATCATGTATTCCGGCGGCTGCGGCTCCACAATATGATTTATTATAAAACCATTTGAAAGCAGTGTATTTAGATATGTGGTCAGTGTTCTATGATATTTTGTAACCTTTTCTCCCAAAAACACAGCTGTCCGTTTGCCCTCATAATAATAATTATCCACCGGAAAATGCAGTATTTCTCCTTTTTCGTTATAATGCCAGTCTTGTGTTCCATAGGCAGTAAAAACAGGATGTTCAACCGTAAAAACTAGCTTACCACCAGACTTCAGTATTCTATATATCTTTTTTACTAAAATCTCATAATCTGCTACATAGTGAAACGCAAGTGAACTTAATATTACATCAAAACTCTCCTCTGGGAATTCCACATCTTCTATAGCACAGCATTTATATTCAACCTGTGGAAAATGTGTTTTTTCTTTGGCTACCTCGAGCATTTTATGAGAAATATCAACACCTACAACAGAAGACGCTCCGTGTTCCATCGCATAAATACAGTGCCATCCATAGCCGCATCCTAAATCAAGCACACGCTTATCTTTAAAATCCGGCAGCAGCTTTCTCAATGTTTCCCATTCTCCTGCACCGGCTAGTCCCTGCTGTGAGCGACTCATTTGACTGTATTTTTGAAAAAATATATTATCATCATATTTGTTTTCTTTCATCTGAATTCCCCCTCGTTTAAAAAGTTATTTATCTCCGTTGCAATTTTTTTCACTTCTTTATAAAGCTTCTCGGTCATATCGTAGCATTCAAAAATTGAAAGACCGAGTACTTCAAAAACATGATTTACCCTTTCGGCATATTTTTTAGGTTTATATTCAAAAGTTTCAAGCAGTTTTATAGCTTTCTTTTCGTTAATGCAATAAGCATTATTGCATGCAAATAGTACTTGATTTAAGCATGAAATAATACGAAAAACATGGCCTGCAAAGAATTTACACCTTATTTATAAATGTGGGGCACTTCATATTGTCCTATAAAAATATCATAAACACAGAACTTATATTTACTACCTATGCAAAGTAGAGAAACAGCTCAATTTTTTCTTATTTAAAATCAGAAAACAAGCAACTAAAATCTAATCATTATGAAGCGAGATCCCTTTTTGCGTAAATCATACCAGCTCCCACAGTCATAATCACAATCATTATCGTCCCTAAAATCAAAGCAACACAATCCCTTGATTCTCCAGCAAAAATTGATGTCGCATTTGAATAGGAAAACGGCGAAATAAAGATAGCGTCCTTTAAATCAGGAACAACTCTTGCCATCAAATCATACACATACAGCAGCATGGCAACTGAAATTCCAATTCCTAACCTGTTCTTTTTGCTTACCGCAGAGATCACAAAGCAAATAGCCGCAATTTCGATATTCATCATTAACTGAAAAAACATACACTCTGTGAATATGCTTCCAAAATCCGTTTCTCCAAGAAAAACAAATACCGATTTATCATTTTCTTTCAGTATATCATAATTATAATCTTTCCACAAAACAAAAAATTTTAATTCCTACGGATTTTTCTATAAAGCATATAACCACATATTATTACACTTCATCAAAAAAACTTTCTCACCCTATATTGAAAAATCGTAACTGAATATCCGACATTCTATCCATCAATAGTTTCTCTTTAACAAATATCATCTTAGTACGGTATCCTGTTCCATCTGGTGTAAGTTTTACTACACTTATTATAACTTCAAAAGCAAACGCCCAAACTGCTTTCTTATTAAAAAAACTTAGAAGAGACATTCTCCTCTAAGCCTTTATACTTTATCATAGAATACTTTTTACTTTTATATTTCCTCATGGTCACGATGCTTTTTTCGCTTAAATCCTACCTTTTGAACACAGGATATTACATGTAAAGATTTTACCCCCACTAAAGACTCTTACCTCACCTCATAAACACCTTCACAAAAATGCCTCTTTTGTTACATCCATATGTAAAGAACTATCTGCTTTTTTACATTTAAAACACGCTATACCAAATTGTAAAGATTTTACTTTCAAATTTATTTATAAAAAAAGCTATAAGATTCCACTATTAGAATTCTTACAGCTTTCATTCTCATCATGTCACATCCCTAAATTATAATTATTTATCTTGTAACACTCACACAAAAATCTATGGGTTATTTTCGGGTTATTTCTTCCACACAAATACCTTCCAAATATTGATTTTACTGACTTTTTAAGGAGTTCTTCAAAGAGTGCCGTGGCAGATGAATAAAATTTTTATCATTTATTTAATCTCCTTAAATTCCTTGTATTTTCCTGTATTTATAAGGTTTCTAGCATTTCCACTAGAAACCCGAACTTTTTATAATATCGTATAATTTTCTATAATTTCCAACTCAATTGATGTAATATTGGCCATTTGCTCTTTGACTTTCTCCTGTTTTGAGGCTCCGACCTCTACTGTCTTTTCTCTTTTCAGACATCTATACTCCTTTCACATTATTTTTGGGTTATTTCTCACCAATAAATTCCTTCCAATCATTGATTTTACTGACTTTTTAAGAAGTTCTTTAAAGATTGCCGTAACCAACGAAAAGTACTTGAATCATTATATTTTTTCTCTTAAAATACTGTATCTTGCAAGATTTACAATATTTATAGTCATCCGTCACACCATTAGTTTTGTCATCCCATCCTTCGATCATATCCTCTAATTTCATCGAGATATAAAGTATTCAACCTTTTTCACCCACTCGCTTTTTATTTCCCAGAGTGTTGCTTGCGTTGTAAGAAATTTATGTGATTCGCCATCAAAAGAACACTCAATGTCAAATATATTTTCCCAACTTTTTTGTTTTTCTTCTTCAGAATAGACAACTGATTCGTTGTAGGGAAATATAATCTCCCCATCATTTAGTACACAATGCCAATAATCAAAATCAGAAAGTAATATACTCTGCTCCGGTACATCTATTGTTAAAAGAACAAGTGGTGTTCCTTTTTCTCCCCAGTTACATCCATGAAATCGCATATCTAGTCTTTTCCTGTTTCCTTCCCATCGGTACCATGCCCATACTGGAAATATGACACCTTCCGGCGGATTACCTATACGCTTCTTCATTTGACTCGCCATCCATAAATACGGTTCTTTAAATAAATCATCTAAAATATAGTTTTCATCCACTCGCAACACACCTGTTTCTTTCATGCTTTCATATGCAAGTTTATTCTGTATTGTCCATAAAATCATATTCTTCCTCTGCCTAATCATACGGAAAAGAATCTATGTCATTCATAATATTTCTCCGTAATTCTTCATATATCCCATACTATAACAATAAAAGGCTTACTCGACAAACCTTATAATAAGTTTTTTCTATTTTTTACTATTATATTCCACGGAACGAATAATAGCAATCAATAGAATTTCACATTTTTGCAAGCGTTGACACTATCCAAAATACTATCTATAATATTAATAAAAATACATTTAAAAATTATATTTGATTATAATTTTAATCATGAGGAGGCAAATTATGACAAACAAAAATTATAGCAATGTGCCAGTATTTGAAAACGGAATGGCGCAACCTGTTTTTCCTTTTACTGATGGAAAAACTGGAGAAAAATATAATCCAAATACATCTTCAATTGTAAGATACTGTGTATATGTGGAATCTGATTATGATATGGATGGCGACGGAAAAAGAGATCTTGTAAAAGTTCTCGTTCAAGTTCCACGCAGTGCTGTAGAAGGCAATTACAAAGCCGCTTCCTTATTCGAAGCACGTCCATACTGTGCAGGTGTCCAGGAAGACGGATATGCTCATATGAAAGAAGTGGAAAGCAAAGAGTATCGAAAATTTGACTTTGCAGACCTTAACAAAAAAGTGCCTGCTCGTGTTCCTACAGATTATATTAGTGCTATGGACCTTGCATTGAAAGCCGATCCTGCTGACTGGTATTATCCTGACAAAGGGAATAATAACAACATGGTTTATGAAAATCTTGATAATTTCAACTACTATCTTGTACGTGGTTTTGCTGTTATTGTAAGCGCAGGTTTCGGAGCACTTGGTTCTGATGGATTTAATTATGTAGGATCTGATTATGAAAGAGACGCTTTCAAATTTGTTGTTGAATGGTTACATGGTGACCGTACTGCCTATGCAGATCGTGAAGGCACAATCGCAACTAAGGCCGATTGGTCAAATGGTAATGTTGCTATGACTGGTAGATCCTATGCCGGAACTATGCCATTTGCAGTAGCAACAACAGGTGTAGAAGGTCTTAAAACAATCATTCCTGTTGCAGGAATTTCTGACTGGTATAGTCAGCAGAATCAACAAGGTGCACAGCGTTACTGGCCTAAAGAAATGTTGAACAGTTTCCTTGCATATTTTTGTTCAAGCCGTTATAACGATACAACCTTAACAGAAAAACAACTTGATGATATTGCAGCATTCCACCATGAATTAAGTCTCCAACAACTTAAATGTGGTTTTGATTATGATAAAGACTTCTGGGGAAGCGGAAACTATAGACTTAATGCGGACAAAATTAAGTGTAGTGCATTAATCGTACAGGGATTAAATGATGAAAATGTTTCTACAAAACAATTTGAAATGATGTATAAATCTTTCGAAAAAGCCGGACAGACAGTAAAAGCAATTATTCATCAGGGGCCACACATCACTCCTACTATGCCAAATAAAAACTACGGCATTCTTATTGATGGAAAATTCTATGATGATATTGTGAATGAATGGATTTCTCATTATCTATACGGTATAGACAATAATGCTGAAACTATGCCTACAGTTTTGGCGCAAGATAATATTAATCAAAAAAAATGGGAAACAGAACATTCATGGACAACAGAACATACTATAAAACTTGAAAGTGCAGAAACAGGTGTTACTGTTATTGATACAGACTGGGAAAAAGCAAATATCAGTGCAGAAAACTTTGATGATATTGTAGCCCAAAAATCTACAAATATGAATAAACGTTATGTCACTGCTCCATTTAAAAAGCCTATGACTATACAGGGTACTATTTGCGTCAACCTAAAAGCAGCACTAAAAGATGGAGATGTTGAAAATGACTTTAATCCTGAGAACAGAAATGATGCTGATATTCTCACAATGAAACTTGGCTCCTCTGCTATTTCTGGAAAAATGGACGATGTTGAAATTACGGTTCTTCTCTGCGATGTTTGTGACGAAAAATTTGATAGCATTCAGACTGTAGATCCTGAACGAAATATCATACCAGTCGTTACTGTAAAAGAAAATGGAATTATAAACGGTGGGGATCTTCCGGCATTTAACGAAGTCGAATTTTCCACAGTACATAAAAACTATCGAGTTATTACACGTGCTTTTGCAGACCTTTGTAATCCAGAAGCAGGTTATGAGCCAGAAACAGCGACGAATAGTATAAAACTTAAAAAAGGTGAATACCATAATTACCATGTATATTTGAATGCGACAAGATATACAGTAGAACCAGGTCATAGACTTGCAGTAGTAATTGCTACCGAAGATCCTGTAAATTGTCTGATTCATAAAACATATTCTATTGAAATCGAAAATGCCTCCGTGAATGCAGAAGTTCCAGTGACAAAAGTTTTTGAAAATTGCACACTAAATACAAAATAAAATGGTTCAAAGCCAATAGTTTTGGAGCGGGATTTTATACCCCGCTCCATTGTTGTATTAAGAAAATCAAACTCCACCCTGACATGAAATCTGGTTTCATAAACATTTAACTTTCTACACTTCTTCCAACATCTTCGCTAACTCTTCCATATATCTAGGAATCTCAAAGCCCTGAGGACAATGTCTTGTACAGGCTTTACAGCCGATACAGCCTGCCGGACCTTTTTCTTCCGGCATATCTTTCAGGTGGCGTACTCTCCACGCACCGCCGATCTTCGCCTCATTATAACACTTCAATAAAGTCGGAATGTCCAGTCCTTTTGGACAGTTTGGTGTACAATAATTACATGCCGTACAAGGAATTGTAATTGCTGCATGCTGAATTTTTGCCGCCTTTTCAATTCTTTCCTGCTCTTCTGTTGTCAGAGGATCTGCCTCTGCAAATGTTTTCACATTGTCATTTACCTGATTTTCATCAGACATTCCGCTCAGTACAACCTGAACACTGTCAAGACTCATCACCCAGCGCATTGCCCATGAGGCAATTGAATTTTCCGAATTTAATTCTTTCAATTCTTTTGCCGCATCTTCAGTCAGATTTACCAACAGTCCGCCGTGTGCCGGTTCCATAACCATAACCGGTATTTTTGCTTCTGCAAGCATTTCATATAATTCCTTCGCATCTTCAAAGTACCAGTCATAGTAATTTAATTGAATTTGTACGAAATCCCACGGATAAAGCGGCAGCAATTTCTTCATCACCTCCGGAGAGCCGTGGAATGAAAAACCTAAGTATCCGATTCTGCCTTCCTTTTTCATCTGGTCAAAATATTCAATGCACCCATTTCCAATCATTTCGTCCGCAAATGAATCCTGTATGCTATGGAGCAGGTAGAAGTCTATTCTATCCATATTTAAACGTGACAACTGCTCTTTAAACTGTTTACGATAATCAGGCTCTGCTTGAAAATTATATTTATCAGTCACATAAAAACTTTCCCGTGGATATTTTGCCAATGCTTTTCCAAGAAATTCTTCGGATTTTCCACCATGATAAATGTAGGCTGTGTCATAATAGTTGACACCCTGTTCCATACAGTCATCAACCAGTTTCGCTGCCTTCTCATAATCAATTTTTGCATTGTCATTGTCCAGTATCGGTAAACGCATTGTACCCATTCCCAATCTTGATAACTGAACTCCGTCTTTAAACTCTTTGTACCTCATTTTTATCCTCTCCTTTGATAACCTATACAAATAATTTTTCTATTTTCAACTACTATATATTATACAAACCCGACCCGCAAACTTCAACCTTAATCGCCCATTTCCGCCTGTATTTCCCGCACAACTCGCTTGCTGTCCACTGTAGCCACCTTCTCCCCACTGTAATCCATTGCCACAAACAGAGCAAACAGCAGCACTGCAATAATTGTGCGCATGAAAAGTCCGTCATTTTGCGCTTGTTTCCCCTCGTACAAATCCGAATAAATCGCTCCATACCGTGGGTGGACAGCCGGCGGCGTCCTTGTATCCCCATATTTTCTTCTCGTTTCTTCAAGAAGTTGTCTTCTTCTCTTTTCCGTTTCATTCATGCTTTTACCTCCATTCCTACTTCCGTTTTATCGAATATGCGGCAATACAAAAAGACATATACTCCTAATAAAGTATATGCCTTTTGTTCCGGTTTAGAATTTACCGTTTTGCCATTTCTTCCGTAAGTTCTTCCCAGGTAACGCCTTTTTCCACCATAAGCACCATAGCGTGATACAGGAAGTCTATGAACTCCCCTTTTAATTCGTCCTGACTTGGATTTTTGGCCGCAATGACAATCTCAGTTGCCTCTTCCCCTATTTTCTTTAAAATTTTATCTATTCCTTTGTCAAATAAATATGTTGTATATGAATCTTCTTTCGGATTTTGTTTTCTCTCCAAAATAGTCTGATAGACATACTCAAATATTTGTAAAGGATTCTTTTCACTTTTGTCACTTCCGATTAAAGTTTGTGTGAAAACAGTCGCTGTTTTCTCCCTAAAATCAATTTTTGCAAGCAATGTATCTCTTGATTCATTAACTGTCATGGATTTTACGTACTGATTCGATTTGCTTTCCATACCGCATGAATCCGGGTTATAGTAAGTCATTTTCCCCGTCTTTACGGTTGTCTCAAATGCTTCCCGATTCATTTTCCGCACGGATAAGATTTCACCCGTTTTGTAATCCTGTGTAATAACGGAAAGAATGCCGTTTACATCTGTATGGAATTCGGAATAATCCATAAGACTCTCAAAGGAAGTGATTTTGATATCCCTCTCCGCACATTTATCTTTAAATTGGGAAAAATCCATTTCCACATTGCTCACAAATCTTCCCGAAAGTCCTTTCACTCCGGGACATCTGAGTATATTAAACAATTCCTCTTCCCGAACCGTATCGGTCACGATAATACACGGAATATTTGTTATATTCATTACAGAGTCCAAATCCAAACGATGCATGAAAATCAATTCACTGCTGTACTGTTCGATCAATTGCTGCTGTTTAAATAATGCGTCAAAATCATTTAAGGATACGGCAACCTTCTCTTTTCCAAAACGGTTTGCCGCTTCCTGTGCCAACGAAAACATATCCGGTTTGGAAAAATTCAACATTACACGTTTTACACCCGCATATAAAATCTGTTTCACATCTTCCAGCCGTTTTATGTTTCCTCCGGCAATCATCGGAATGGGAATGACTCTGTTCATTTTTTGAATTAACTCTATAGACTCTGTATGTTCTTCATCGTTGTCGGACAAGTCGAAAACAAGCAATTCATCAGCGCCCTGGTTACTATAGCGCTGTGCCAGTTCGACAACATTTTCCGTAAGAATCTCTTTGTCGTTAAACCATTTTACCGCTTTTCCATTATATATGAATATACATGGAATTAATCTTTTATAACTCATGCCTTTCTCCTATCCGGTCAGCAATTTCTCTCATATCCAAATCTTTTTGTATCGCATTCAAATATGGTACAAAACAACCACTAGAAAGGGTTAGGAAAAATTCGCTGTCCAGTTCATCAAATCGAAAACTTTTTCTCCCACCGTTTAAAGAACGCTCCCAGTATTGCAGCAGTTCTTTTAGCCGCATATAATACAAAATATTTTTCTCACTGTAGTAAATCAGCAAAAATGCGATTCCGCCCTGTTTTTCAAAGTTTTTCATAAAAGTAACCTGATGTTCATGTATGTTTTGCAGCGGAAATGTTCCCGCACTGCATTCTTTTGCATCAAAACAAACCGGAATTCCCTGAACCGCTCCGATATAATCCACCGTACTTTGCTGCTCAAAGTAGGCCAAAGTAATGTGACGGTGTTCTTTATCAATTCTTACCGGTGTAATCGGTGTTGGAATTTTTTGTATTAATGCCAGCCCTTTTTCTAAGTATTTCTCATTCGTTCGATTAATAAAATCTTCTAACGTAGAACCTCTAAGTCCTCTTGAATTCCAAGTTCCCATTTTATCTGCTTTCACCTTCTATTATTTTTTGAAATTGTTTTGGCAAAGGTGCGACAAACATTTTTTCAGAAAGTTGTGGTAATTCTTTTGTTTTAGGCACTTCTAATCTGTATGCGTGTAAAAGTTGATGGGATAATTGATATTCTTTTTTGTATCTGTCATTAATTTCTCTGCTGCCATATTTATAATCTCCTATAATGGCATGTCCTTGGGAAGCCAAATGTGCTCGTATCTGATGTGTTTTTCCCGTAATCAGATGTACTTCCAACAAAGTTCCCTGTTTAAGTTGTTGAATCGGTCTGTATTCCGTTTCTATTTCCTGACTTTCCGGAAAATATGTATCACTTACCGTCACTTGATTTTTCTTTTCGTCTTTTATGAGATAACCTTTTACATATTGCTTTTCCGTAACATTTCCCGCCACGATACAGCGATAGTATTTTTTTAGTGTTCTTTCTTTAAATAACTGCCCCATTGTCTGAAGTCCCTTTAAACTTTTGCCACACACAACAAGACCGCTTGTATTTCTATCCAATCGGTTACATATGGACGGTTTAAAACTTTTTAGGTTCTCCCGCGTCAGTTGTCCGCTCTCCAACAGATAGGAAATAAGATGTTCCACAAGGGAAATATCTTTCGCCTCCGCCTTTTGAGACAACATTCCCGCAGGTTTATTGACAAGCAAAATATCATCATCTTCATAAAGAATATCCAGTTTCGTATTAGATTTACAAACCGTAATTTCTCTAGAAAATTTTTGAATGGTTTCGTCTGACAGAAACAGTTTTACACTGTCTCCTGCCACAAGTTTTTCGTTTCCCGACGCTTTTTTTCCATTCAAAACAATATTTTTTTTGCGGAGCATTTTATATAAAAAACTTTTTGGGGCTTCACTTAAATATTTCGCCAACAATTTATCTAAGCGCTGTCCTGCCTCATTTGCTGCAATTTGAATTTCCTGCATCTTTTTTCCTCTCTTTTACATTGATAAACTCAATATTGTTCTCCTGATTCCTTCTTCATGTTCCTGAGAAGATTTTCTTTCCGCTACAGCCATATTTTCCATACCCTCTACCCTTGTCATATATGTCTTATAGTCAGTAAAAATCTTTACGGACACTTTGTCATACTGATTATTCCTCAACATTTTTTTAATATATGATGCGGTATCATTCACATCAATTTTATTGCTTCCCGAATATCCGCACACAATATTTTCAAAAATAACAATACTGTCTATCGGCATAATTTTTTCGTAACTTGTCAAAATCATGTCATACGCCTTCACAAGTGTAGGCGCTTTTTCCTCAATTTCCTCTACTTTTTCCCGCTCCATACTGTGATGCGGAAAAAGCATGATAACCCCTACCAACGCTTTTGCAGCCGGAAGGCAGCCGAGAACCGCTGCCACCGTCAATAGGTTTAATCTCGTTTTTGTCGTAAAATATCCGGTAAGAAACACAGCAAGAACCATGCCAAACTCCAGACAGGTTTTTGTGATTTCCCATTTTTTCTTCGACTGTATATAACCGGATTTTCCTTTTGCTATCCTCATCTTCGTCTCGCCTGCCTTTTAAAACTGTTTCATTACCTCTACAGCAATTTTGTGAGGAATTATTTTTGTCAAGACTCTTGCCCCTTTCATTGCTCCGCCATAAACAGAAATTTCTTTTCTGTTTTTCGCATCTATAAGAGCCTGTTTTACCACTTTCTCAGGTTGTGCCATCGTCATTTTCTTCAAAATGTTCGCACTCATTCCGGCAATGTCAAAGAACTCTGTCTTTGCAGGTCCCGGACATACGGCCGTAACATAAATTTCCCTGTCTTCAAGTTCTGCCCGTAGCGCCCTGCTGAAACTCAACACATAAGATTTTGTTGCCGCGTATACGGCAAACGACGGCTGTGGGCAAAACGCTGCCGCCGAAGCGATATTGACTACGCGGCTTCCTTTTGTCAAATATGGAAGACAGATTTTTGTCATGCGGGTAAGAGATCTGCAGTTTGTGTCAATCATCTCCAACTGTGTCTTTTCATCAATCTCTTCCACCGTCCCCGTCTTTCCAAAGCCCGCTGCATTTACAAGCATTCTGATATTTGGGTTTTCGTCAGAAAGCGCTTCTGAAATTTCCTGATAAATTTCTTCTTCAAGCAAATCTCCACCAAAAACACGCAGTTTTGTCATCGTTCTGCTCTGTAATTCATGAAGTCTTTCGACTCTTCGAGCAACCACCCAGATTTCGTCAAGTTCCTTATATAAACTGTCAATTTGTCTCACAAATTCTCTTCCAAATCCTGAAGAAGCCCCTGTTATCATTGCAATTTTCATCTTTTCATTCTCCCCTTCTATTTATTTTTCTTTTTATGCACATTTCGAATTGCCTTTTTCTTTCTCGGTTTTTTATTCTGCGGCTGCTGATGCGTTTTCTCCCATTGCTGCTGTTTCTGTTGTCTTGGTCTGATAAGACATTTTTTATCATAACCGACTAAATCCATTCTATCCGCCACTTTCAACGCTTCTAAGACGAGGTCATAGTTCTTCGGATTCCGATATTGGATTAACGCTCTCTGCATTGCTTTTTCATGCGGATTTACCGGCACATAAACTTTTTCCATTGTGCGCGGATCCACTCCCGTGTAGTACATACATGTAGAAATGGTCGACGGAGTCGGATAGAAATCCTGCACCTGCTCAGGCATATATCCTAAATCGCGTAAATATTCCGCAAGTTCCACCGCCTCTTTCATCGTTGAACCCGGGTGAGAGGACATCAAATACGGAACCAAAAACTGATTTTTTCCTATTCTCTCATTAATCTGTTTATATTTTTTTGTAAATGCCTGATAGACACTGTTTTCCGGTTTACCCATCTTCTGTAAGACCGCATCGGATATATGTTCAGGAGCAACTTTTAACTGCCCGCTGACATGATGTTCACACAATTCCTTAAAAAAGGTATCATCTTTATCCGCCATTAAATAGTCAAATCGGATACCTGAACGGATAAATACTTTTTTCACGTTCGGTAATTCCCTTAATTTACGGAGCAGACGCAAATAGTCTTTGTGGTCTACCCTCATATTTTTACACGGTTTTGGAAACAGGCACTGTTTATTTTTACACGCACCGTGTGTCAACTGTTTTTCACAGGCCGGCGCTCTAAAGTTTGCCGTAGGTCCCCCGACATCGTGTATATATCCTTTAAAATCTTTATCCCAAATAAATTTTTTTGCTTCCTCTATAAGAGATTCATGGCTTCTCGTCTGAATGATTCTTCCCTGATGGAATGTCAATGCACAGAAACTGCATGCACCGAAACACCCCCTGTTGCTAATCAGACTATATTTTACTTCTTCAATCGCCGGAACACCTCCCAGTTCCTCGTAGGAAGGGTGATATGTCCTCATATACGGATAACTGTATACTCTGTCCATCTCCGACTGACTTAGCGGTTTAGACGGAGGATTCTGTACAATATAGAGATGCTTCCCATACGGTTCTACAAGCCCCTTGGCTGTAAACGGATCTGTGTTGCAATACTGTACATAAAAACTTCTCGCATAATTTAACTTGTCCTTTTGCAGTTCATCATACGACTGCAATGTAATCGCATCGTAGACGCAGTCAAGACTTTTTACTTTGCACACCGTTCCGTCAATATAAGTAATATCCGACACCGCCATACCGCTGTCCAAAGCCTCAGCAATCTCCACGATGGAGCGCTCTCCCATACCGTATGAGAGAATATCCGCACCGGAGTCAAGCAAAATGGAGCGTTTTAACTTATTGCTCCAATAATCATAATGCGCAAGCCTTCTGAGACTCGCCTCAATTCCACCGAGAATTATCGGTGTTTTCTTATAAACCTGACGAATCAGGTTGCTGTATACTACAGCCGCATAGTCAGGACGTTTTCCCATAACTCCGTCCGGCGTAAATGCGTCCGCTTTTCTTCTTTTCTTGGACACGGTGTAATGGTTCACCATTGAATCCATATTTCCGCTGGAAACTAAAAAGCCAAGTCTAGGTTCGCCAAAGACCATAATGCTCTCTTTATTTTTCCAGTCCGGCTGGGCAATAATCCCGACTTTATATCCGTGCGCCTCCAAAACACGCGTAATAATCGCATGCCCAAAAGACGGGTGGTCTACATAGGCGTCCCCTGATACATAGACAAAGTCTACCTGTTCCCACCCTCTCTGTTTCATTTCTTCTTTTGAAATTGGTAAAAATCCATGTTGCATTTATAGTACCTCGTAGGTTTTATCTTGAATATCGTTATAATTCTGTATGTAATAATCTGCCAGTTCTCTTTTCTTTTTTTCCTGCACTTTAGAAAATTCATCTTCCACTGCACAGACTTTCATACCTGCGTTTTTTCCTGCCAAAATGCCCATCGGGACATCTTCAAACACAAGGCAGTTTTCAGGAGAAGTCTGCAAACTTTCTGCCGCTTTCAGATAGACGTCCGGCGCAGGTTTTCCAATGCACACATCACATGATGTCCACACAGTGTCAAAAAAGGTATCAATGTGATTCGCCCTTAAAAACTCTTCCACCAACTGTCTTCCGTTGCTTGTGGCAATTCCCATACGAATATCCTTTTCTTTCAGCATCTGCAGAAATTCCAGCGCACCTTCTTTTAATTTTACTTCTTTCGTATATTTACCATATGCCCTGTTTACCCAATCCTGTTTCAGTTCTTCCAAAGTTAATGGAAGGCATGGAAAAGTTTCCAAAAAATACTGTGCCGTCTCCGTGAAACTTTTTCCTTCCATATCCGTATAGAAATGAGGCGGTACTTCCAACTGATACTCTTTAATGTATTCCATATCAATTGTTGTCCATACCCACATGGAATCCGCAAGAGAACCGTCCAAATCAAAAATAACTGCTTTGATATTTTCTAACATAACTGTTCAACCTCTTTCTCCGTCAACCGTCTATATTCTCCTTTTTTCAGACTTTCGTCCAACACAAGATTTCCCATAGAAATCCTTTTCAGATAAATCACTTCCATTCCCACAGCGTGAAACATTCGCTTTACCTGATGAAATTTTCCCTCCTGTATTGTCAGTTCAATTTCTGAAATATTCCCTTCTTTTAAGATTTTCAATGCGGAAGGTTTCGCATATTCATCGTTTCCGATGGAAAGTCCCTCCGAAAATATCTGTACTTCTCTTTCCGTCACTTTCCCGTCTATTTTAGCATAATACACTTTATCTACATGCTTTTTCGGTGACAGCAGACGATGAGCCATCTCTCCGTCATTCGTAATAAGAAGCAGCCCTTCCGTGTCCTTATCCAGTCTTCCTACAGGAAATAAATCTTTTCGTTTTTTCTCTTCAATTAAATCCAATACCGTTTTTTCTTTTCTATCCGTTGTCGCTGAGACAACCCCGGACGGTTTATAAAGCATATAATACTCAAACGCCTCATACCCTATCACACGACTGTCCACACAAACTTTTTGAGAATGTTCATCTATTTTTTCTTCCGGTTTTACCGCTGTTTTGCCGTCCACGGTTATTCTTCCTTGACGGATATATTTTTTTACTTCCGAACGGCTTCCCACATTCATCTCACATAAATATTTATCTAATCTCATCATGCTGACTGCCATCTCCAACCCGGCAAATATTTATTCTTTAGCGTTCCATTAGAAAGTTTGCCCCAGCCAAGCGGGTAGTCTTCAATGCAGACTAACTGCCAGCCTTTTTCCTTCGGAGAAACCAAGTCATCTACTTCCAGTGTTTCACCTTTCAAATATTTTATCACTCTCTCATCGTCTGCCGGCAAAGAGAGCGTATGGGCATACTCTTCTTTTTTAAGGCACATGGCAAATGCCTGCGTAGGTTCAAAACGGTTCTTTTTCACATCTCCCAAATATAAGCCGGTTCTTAAGAAGCGAATCCCCTTTACATTCGGAAGATTTTCCGGCATATAGTAAACTCTCTCCCCATGAATTTCGAGTCTGCTCCAGTCCATTTCCCATGTTACGTCTTTGAAAAACTCTTCTAACTCCGTCGGAACCTTTTTTGCCTTCTTTTGTTTCTTTACAACGCCGTCTTCTTCCCGTCTCTCACCTTTCTGCAGCAGGGCAAGATAATGCCCTTCCCCGTGCATCTTATGCGGCCATATACGAACGGTTTTTCTGAAATCTTCTAACTTACTTTCCGTAACTTCCGGTTTCCCTTGCGCAAACCCTTCATATGGCACGATATCTTTCAGGAAAAACTCAGGGCATTCTTTTAATAAATATTCTATTGTTCCCTCATTTTCTTCCGCATCAAAAGTACAGGTAGAATATAAAATCATTCCTCCCGGTTTCAACATTCTTGCAGCCTGCATAACGATACTTCTCTGAATTTTAGCAAAAAATGACGGTCCGTGTTCTTCCCACGCCTTCACCATCTTTTTGTCTTTTCGGAACATTCCCTCTCCCGAGCATGGGGCGTCAATTAAAATTTTGTCAAAGTATTCCGGAAAATATTCTTCCAGTTTTCCCGGCTCTTCACTTAAGACAAGCACATTTCCAACACCGAAAATTTCAATGTTTTTCAACAGCCCTTTCGCTCTGGAATTACTTATGTCATTGGCAATCAGTACACCCTGTCCTTTTAATTTTGCTCCCAGTTCAGTTGCCTTTCCGCCCGGTGCGGCACAGACATCTAGCACTTTATCTCCCGGCTCTATCGGAAGTCTGTTGGCAGGTGTCATCGCACTCGGCTCTTGAAGATAATATAATCCCGCAAAATAGTAAGGGTGTTTCGCAGGCTGCACTTTATCTCCGTCATAATAAAATCCGTTTTCAATCCAGGGAATCGGTCTGATTTCAAACGGACAGATTTCTTTAAATTTCTCTACGCTGATTTTCTTTGTATTGACACGCAAACCGTAAAATCTCGGCTCGTCATAACATTTTATATAATCGGAGAATTCTTCTCCCAATAACATTTTCATTTTTTCTTCAAATATAGTTGGTAAATTCATCTTTTCCTCCTTCATATCAGCATCTAGTATAACATAATTTCATTTGCTTTGACTAGGAGAAAGCATATTTTAATTTGTGATTTTCCAAATAGCGCAAAAGCCAATACGGATTTACACTTATCTCTTTTCCGTTCTTATAAAAATAAACTCCCACATGCAGATGCACGGGAAACTTTCCCTTCGTCCCCTCTTTTCCGTATCCGGTATCTCCCATATAACCCAATACTTCGCCTGCCTTAACTTTCTGTCCCACTTTTAAATCACTGTAGGAATCTAAATGTGCGTAATAAAAATATCCTCCCGAACTTCCTATAATCCCGATACGATATCCTCCCTTTTCAAGCCACCCTTTCTCCGAAACGATACCGTCCGTCATACTTACAACCGGATACACTCCCGCCACATTTTTCTTCGCCATAATATCCGTTCCCTCATGTCCTCTTTCTCCTCCGTATGTTCTCTTTGCCTGCCAACTGTCCACATAGGATACGGTAAGTTTTTTATTTTGAGAGGATTTAGGAACAGGGAAATATTTCAGATCATTCCAGATTGCTTTACAGACTTTGTGGTATTCCGTCCATTCTTTATTTACCGCCCATTTCATATATAATTGTTTATATGTGTTCCTTTTATTTTTTTCGGAGAAGTTTTGTTCTGAGAACCTGCTTTCCAACAAATACAGCCCCGCTATTTTGCCTTTGTTTTCTTCTTTTTCAAGAACACTTAACACTCCTTTGTCTAACTGTTGTTTTCTGAATTCTTCAGAAGTAACCGTTTTTTCATTTAACCTGTTCATCTGACTCAGACTTATGATTTTATGTTTTCCCAATACGATAAAAAAAGAAAATAGTAATACAAGAAGGAGTAAATTTCCGCCCATTTTTCTTTGCATGGAAATCTCCTTTTTGTATTACTATATGTTTCTATACGTTTCCTATATGAAATTTTTCACTGCTATTTACAGTTTTTCAAAATACCTTTCAAAAGTTCCCAAGTACGCTGTGTAGAAGCAACACTCAGTTTCTCATTTGGAGAGTGAATGCTAAGCATCTCCGGTCCGATGGAGACGCAGTCCAATCCTTCCAGTTTTCCTGCGAACAATCCACATTCCAATCCTGCGTGAATAGTTGTTACTATCGGTTCTTTTCCAAATAATTCTTTATATGTATCCACTACAATCGGACGAATTTTTGAGTCTGTTTTGTATGCCCATGCCGGATATTCTCCCTCTACCGAAGGTGTTCCTCCTAAATATTCTGCCCACATGGCAAGAACTTTTTTCATATTGGTTTTCTTGCTCTGTACGGCACTTCTCACACGATAAACAGCAGTAACCTGTTTCTCTTCCGTCTTTGCAATACCCAAATTTAGAGAAGTTTCCACAAGTCCTTTAATGTTTCTGCTGAAACACTGTACTCCGTCAGGAGTTGCCGTAACAAGGAAAACAGTTTTCTTTGTACTTTCTTTCGTCATGGCGTTTACTTTCTGTCCTGCCTCTTCTGAAACCGTGATAGTCAAATCCGGTTCGTCCTGACCAAACTCTTCTTTCATCACTTCTTCGCATTCCTGAATCACTTCTTTCGCTTTCTGCACCAACTCAGGACAGAGAATAATCTTACCCTCAGTAAGTGAAGTGATAACATTCGGTTTTGAACCGCCGTTGAATTCTACAAGAGAAAAGTCTACGTCCTCTGCCGCCAATGTCATTAACAGTCTTCCCATTAATTTATTTGAGTTGCCATGTTGCTCATGAATTTCCAGTCCGGAGTGTCCGCCCTTCAATCCGCCGATGCAGATAGATATCAGCGTTCCTTCCTTTTCTTCCCTCTCAATAGGAATCCTGATTACATTCTCATAACCGCCTTCGCAGCCTGCTACAATCGTTCCCTCTACATCAGAATCAAGGTTGAGCAGCATGCGCCCTTTCAATACGGATAAATCAATCGCATTTGCTCCTCCCATTCCTTCTTCTTCATCTACGGTAAACACTGCCTCGATAGGAGGGTGTTCTAAATCATCACTTGCAAGTATAGCCATTGCATACGCAATCGCAATGCCGTCATCTCCTCCCAGTGTCGTTCCTCTTGCCTGAACCATTCCGTCTTCCTCGTAAACATCAAGCGGATCCTTTGTAAAATCATGTGCTGATCCCGGTATTTTCTCACATACCATATCTAAATGCCCCTGAATAATAATCGGTTCTGCATTCTCGTAGCCTTTCGTTCCGGCTTTCTTAATAATGACATTATTGGTTTCGTCCTGCATATACTCAAGCCCCAGGTCTTTTGCAAAATTTACACAATAGTCACTAATCTCTTTTGTGTTATAGGTTCCGTGTGGAATCTTTGTCAGTTCTTCAAAATAATGAAATACTACTTTTGGTTCTAAATTCTCTAATGCCATTTCTTTTCCCTTCCTTGCCAAAAATTCTAATTTCATTCTTGCATATTGTACATAAAAAATCAAGTATTATCATATATTTTTTCTATATTGTACAAAACAGGAGACATTTTCAATGAAACGCAAACTTCTTCCTTTCGCTCTCATCAGTATATTCTTTTTTATGCTTGTAAAACCAAACGAAACTTTTTCAGGCGCAAGTGAAGGACTCCTTCTCTGGTTTCAGATTATTCTTCCTACACTTTTTCCTTTTATGATTATTACGAACCTTCTCGTCCGCACAAATACTATGTTCTATTTTTCCAAATGTCTATCCCCCATCTTAAGCCCTCTTTTTCATGTGAGTGCTAACGGAACTTTTGCTATCTTAACAGGATTTCTCTGCGGATACCCTATGGGCGCAAAAGTCACGGCGGATTTAGTGCGAAGTGGAAAAATCTCCAAAAAAGAAGGCTCGTACTTGCTTTCTTTCTGCAATAATACAAGCCCCATGTTTATTATGAACTATGTGGTTCTGAAAAGTCTGAAACAGGAAAATCTGCTTATTCCTTCGCTTCTCATTCTTTTTCTCTCGCCCATACTGTGCAGTTTTCTTTTCCGCATTTACTACTTAAAAGAGGAAAAACACTATTCCTCTTCTGCTCTTACGTCTCCACACTTTTACTTTCACTTTCAAATATTGGACAGTACCATTATGAACGGATTTGAAATGATAACAAAAGTAGGCGGATACATTATTCTTTTTTCCGTATTGATTACACTTTTGAGAGAAATTCCGTGTTCTTCACCACTTTGGACAACATTTGTATTGCCGTCACTTGAAATCACAAACGGTATTCCGATGATTATTTCGCTATGTCATTCTTTTCCTCTTTCTTTCATTTTAGTAATGGCTCTCGTTTCTTTTGGAGGTCTGTGTTCCATTGCTCAGACAAAATGCATGTTAGAAGGAACAGGGCTTTCCATTGTTTCCTATACAATAGAAAAACTGATTACCGCTATGGTAACCAGTCTTCTTTCCCTTGTCTATCTTTACTTTATTTTATAACGTATTTGTATTTTCGTTTCCAAACTCAGATTCAATTCCTCTGTCTGATTTGTCAGGCACTTCTAATTCTGCACGGTTTGTACGAACTACTTCGTAACATTCGCGCAAAGAATTAATCAGGCTTTCATATTTTGTTGTATATGTGTCTAATGAATGCGCAATAATTCCTTCTGCATTCGCCAAAATATCGTTGGCATACTGCATTGCACCGATGCGGATATCGTTGGCATCATTTGTTGCATTGTCAAGAATCTCCTGCGCCTGATCTGTTGCAGTCATAACAATTTCATTTGCCTGTGCGTATGCCTGCTGCATAATCTCATGTTCACTTACAAGTTCATTTGTCTGAATCTGAGCTTCTTCAATCATACTCTGTGCTTTCGCCTGTGCATCGGCCAAAATCGCATCTTTATTAGCGATAATCTTCTGATAACGCTTAATCTCATCAGGCGTCTTCATGCGAAGTTCACGCAACAATTCATCAATCTGCTCTTTGTTTACAATGATTTTTGAAGTAGACAATGCCTGAAACTTACAACTGTCAATGTACTCTTCGATTTCTTCAATAATTTGTTCAATACGACTACTCATAATTTATACTCTCCTTTTACTTCATCTTTTCTTCTATTTCTTTTACAACTACTTCCGGAACAAATTGAGTAATATCTCCTCCAAAAGCAGCGACTTCTTTTACTGTTGTGGAACTTAAAAAGGAATACTCTATACTTGTCGTCAGAAATAAAGTTTCTACGTCCGGCTCTAATTTATGATTTGTCTGTGTCATCTGCAATTCATATTCAAAATCAGTGATGGCACGAAGCCCTCTTATGACAACCTTTGCATCTATTGCCTTGGCAAAATCAACCAAAAGACCTTCAAACTCTACTACTTTTACATTTTTCAATTCCTTCGTTGCTTCTCTCAACATTTTAACACGTTCTTCCACAGAAAACAACGGAGTTTTTGCGTTATTATTCAACACTCCCACAATTAACTCATCTACAATTTTACAGGAACGCTTAATAATATCCATATGTCCCAAAGTCACTGGATCAAAACTTCCCGGGTAAATCGCTCTTAGCACACTTCTTCGCCTCGCTCTCTCTCAATAAACAGGTGTTTATTTGTCTTATATTCTTTCGTTTTTATAATGTAAAAACCGAATCTTTCCAAATAGGTAAATTCTGTTTCCTTTGCAGCCTCTACAATAATAACCGTATCTTCATTTACCAAATCTGATTCTGCCAAATATTCTAAAACCTGTTCTTCCAAGCCTTTCGCATATGGCGGATCCATAAAAATATAGTCAAACTGTGTCGTCCCCTCTAACCTCTTCAGAGCCGTTATGACGTCCGTCTGCATTGTAACCGCTTTCTTATCCAACTTCGTGAAAGCCAGATTTTCTTTTATATATTGCATGGCTTTCGGATTGTTTTCGACAAAAACAGCCTCTTTCGCTCCTCTGCTTAATGCCTCGATTCCAATTCCTCCACTGCCGCTAAACAAATCCAAAAACATGCAGTCACACAGATACGGAGAAATCATATTAAACAATGTTTCCTTAATTCTATCTGTTGTCGGTCTTGTCTCTAAGCCGTCCAATGTTTTTAATTGTAATCTTTTCGCACTTCCGCCTATAACTCTCATATATTTCCTTCCTCTAAGAGATAATTATCTTTTTCCCGTTTATTATAATTAGTTAATCAATAAATGTCAAACATTGACTCCCTATTTGCGGCAAAAAAAGTCCTTTTTCGACCATTTCGCCATTACCTGAAAACTGCTTATCAGTACAATATCTGTTCCCAAAAGTATCCACACTCTCTCCATATCAATAATTCCTTTTACAAAAGGAAACATATACAGCATATCCCCCTCACAAATTATCCGAAATTGACAAAGAGACCAGTAACCTAAAACTGCCAGATACCCGACAATCACATTGCCCGCAAACTGTGAAAAGCAAAGTCCTAAAATCCCCAGAAAAACGGCATATAAAATTGTTATGGATACATACTCCCAAAACGGGAATACACAGTTCTTAAATTGCATTATAAAGGCGAAAGTAACAATCATAACCGTAATCAATAGAAAACCACATATCAGCCTAATACTTACACTCTTTATATACGACCATGCTTTTGTGCATACGATTTCTTTAACACTTGTTTCTAATTCCCACTTTGTTATCGGTATCAAAAGAATGGCTCCTGTTAAAACTAAAGATTGTCCGAACACATCTGCAGAATGAATGGCGTCTAAATTTGAAGTTCCTCTTATAACAGGAATAAGAAATAAATATACAATTCCCAACAACAGACTATTTTTGAAGACGAGAGGAAAATCTATTCTTAAAAAATCCAAAATGCTTTTGTAAGAAGTAATCATAATTCAACTCTCCACCTCTTTTCCTGTTATATATTGCGATAGATAATCCCGCCAATACGAAAGATAAAATCGCGAACAGAGTTCTGCTCAAGCAAATCAAGGTAAAGTCTTGATTTATGATTTCAGAACCTCGTAACAAATTATGGCGTATCATCAGCGTAAATATTTTCGTATCCCCCGATAACGCTGTCATAGAGGTATCGATAAACCACCATGCAAACTGTATTAAAATGGCTATCGGAGTAGATGTTAAAATCGTCAAAAACATTCCCAAAGAGGTAACAATCATTGCCGTCGGTAATAGCCACCATATAATGTATTTTAGAAAAGCAAACATATCTATTGCGATACCCGTATCTGCGGAAAATTTTATTAGCGGTATGAAAGACTCAAAACTCAAAATAATTATCGGCAACATGACAGCAAAAAGCATTGCCAAGAAACGAACAGTAACAAGTTTTGTTGTCCCAATCTGTTTACAGTCAATCAGTTCATTCATACGGTTTCGTCTATCCTTTAGCCAGAAGATGACTGCCAAGAACACAGGGTATAACCCTAAATCTCTTGTCAGGTAGTCACAAAACAATCTTGCAAAAGCGACAGATACCTTATCATCATAAATTGTCTTGTTATATTCGTCCATTGCTTCCTCATAAGTCATTTCAGACAGACCGTAATACTCCGACAGCATTTCCATTGAGTAATTGGAACCTCTCCCGATAATATTCTCCGCTTTCTTCATAAGTTCTTGAAATTCTTCATAAGAAACTTGTGCTATAAAATGTTTCGTATAATCATTATTTGTCGTTATGTCTTCATCGTTTCCCATTTCAAATGAAAAAGTTCCGCTTTTACTTTGTTCCTCGCCACTTCCAAAGTGAATAATATTTCCATTTACAGCAGGAAAATAATCATCTGGAAGATTATTGATCTGCTGTTCATTCAATCCTGTTATTTTTTTGATTATATCTAGAATTTCTTTTTGTTCATCTTCATTTAAAACCACTTCCTTGTAATAAGTGAAAGGGTATGTTGCATAGGAATTTTTCAAATACTCAATAATCAGCATATCTGTTCCGCCACACATAATTTTTTCCGGTACTTCTTTATTTTTCATTCCATAACTTTCTGCCTCTTTCTCTGGTTTTTTCAAAATCGAACCACCTGCCAGTTCAGAAGAGATAGACGTATCATTTTCTTGCAAAGCCGATATTTCTTTACTTGTTACACCATAAAAATTGTCATGCCAGCTAAATAGCAACAGTCCAATAAACAGCACATATACCAAACTGAAACAAATTTTTTTCACTTCTTTAAAAAACAGCATTTATTCCACCCCCTGCTTAAAACTTGATAAGAGATACATATAACTGTCCTCTATCGTAGGTTGACATGAAACCCAGTCTTTTTGTGGAGAAGCGCTTGATAAAAAACGGCAAGATACATCTGTTCCATTTTGATGAATACTGATAACACGGTACTTCTTCTTAAAGTTATTTAACTCATTTTGCATAATCGTAGTCGTATAGACTTTTTCATTCCCTAACTGTAATAACTTTTCAATCTGTCCTTCAAAAACAACTTCACCGGAACATAAGACAGCCACTTTCGAGCAGGTCGCTTCTATATCTCCGGCTATATGTGTAGATAATAAAACAATTCTGTCCACAGCCAGTTCAGAAAGAAGATTATAGAAACGCAGTCTTTCTTCCGGGTCAAGTCCCGCAGTCGGCTCATCAATAATCAAAATTTTCGGATTATTCAACAACGCCTGTGCAATACCAAAGCGGCGTTTCATACCACCGGACAAATTTTTAAATTTTTTATTTTTCTCCTGTTCCAGATTTACCTGTTTTAAAAGTTCATCGATACGTTGCCGGCGAATATTTTTAGGAAGTTCTGCCAAAATCCCAAGATAATCTAACGCAGAATATACACTCATATTCGGATATACCGAGAATTCCTGTGGGAGATAACCGATAATTTTTCGGATTTCTTTCTTGTTTTTTATATCAATCCCATTTATTTTTACCGTTCCCGTTGACAGTTCTAACATCGTTGCCAATATACGCATGAGTGTTGTTTTCCCAGCCCCATTTTCGCCCAACAGTCCATACATGCCCACAGGGATATGCAAAGAAATATCTTTTAATGCACTTTGCTTTCCATAATTTTTGTTCAAGTGTTCAATTTTAATTTCCATAATAAAAAACCTCCTCGTATTATAAAGTAGTAGTGTTTATAGACCCTCTCCAAGGTCTATATG
>ERZ773204.804-NODE-804-length-26272-cov-4.917954_pt1 | contig 26272 bp, 32 predicted proteins | sample MGYA00581007_ERZ773204 | MGnify/ENA primary metagenome ERZ773204 (study PRJEB29015, sample SAMEA2737757) | human gut metagenome | biome: human gut; feature: human-associated habitat; material: faeces | place: China | collected 2012 ... | reverse complement strand
CTCCGCTCGGGTTAAGGGCGAAGCGCCTTAGCCGGTCAAGGGTGCAACCATTGCCCAGTTAGTGGCGTTTCGCCACTAAGTACTGGGTATTACTTGTAGCAGAGCTTCACAAGTTTTGGCAACTTCGTTGCTGTTCCCTTCGGGAAAATAATTAAATATTGTTGTTATTAACAGACTGAGTAGAGAAATTTACTTGGTCTTTTTTTTGTAGAAAAGAAAGGAAAGATATGAATGAAAGCAACTAGACATAATGGAAGATCAGGTAAGCATTGAAAGAATGTCCCAAAGCCTTTATTTTTAAAAACAAATTTTGTTGGAGCGGATCCGGAAAAAATTAAAATGGTTACCAGCGTGTTTAGGCGTACAATCGCCTGAAACCGGATGGAGAGATAGAAAAAAGTCGAATGGGTGTAAGTTTACGTTGACAACTAAAACAACATGGTGTATATATGTGTATATACACATACACAGACGGAACAAAACTTTGCACGAATGAAAATACGAGGTAAAGGCATGGAACAGATAATGATCAAAACCGAGAACGTATCCAAGAGATTCGGTTCATTTGCATTACAGGACATCCATTTTGAACTTCCGGCAGGTTATATCTGCGGACTGATCGGGGAGAATGGTGTGGGGAAAACCACACTGTTAAACATTCTGGCGGGACTTTATGAGTACGATGGAACGATTTCTATACAGGAGAAGGAGTACCGTACAAATCAGATGGAATTACAGCAGGATATTGGATTTGTGTTTCATGAGGAATGGTTCGATGACTGGGATTCTCTGATCGCAAACAGCAGACATTATGGAAAATATTATAAAAATTATGATGAGACACTGTTAAAGGAATATCTTAAGAGATTCCGGTTGGATGGAAAGAAAAAATATAAGAAACTGTCCAAGGGAGAAAAGCTGAAGTTTGCATTTGCTTTTGCGCTGGCGCATCATCCGAAACTGTTGCTGCTCGATGAGCCGGGGGCGAATTTTGATCAGACCTTCCGTGAAGAATTCCATCATATTTTAAGAGAATTTACCGCGGACGGAACGAAGAGTGTGATCCTCTCGACACATATTACTTCGGATGTGGACCGGTTTGCGGACTATCTGCTGTTGCTTAAGAAAGGCAGACAACTGTTGTATGGAGATATCGAGTCGGTCCGTGATGCATACCGGATGGTGGCAGGCGAGCGTCATGCGTTGAGGGCTTTTGGCGGGCGGCTGGTCTATATGGAGGAGACACCGGTGGGCTGCAGTGCTCTGGTCAAACATGATCACGCGGAGTATGACCGGGCACTTAAGGTGTGGGAGCCGGACACGGAGGAACTGATGTATTATCTGGCGAAAGGAGCGGAGCATGGAAGAGGCAATCAAATATAAGAATGTGATCAGAGAATATTTTCTGGAATATAAGAACCGTGATCAGGTATTGAAAAGTATCTTTTATGTGATCCTGTTTGGCGCATCGTTTTTGCCTTTTGTATTTGGCAGTGCAAAGGAAGGGCTTGGGTATATATGGCTCATATTTCCGATGGCTCTTGCGCTGTTTGCAGCAATCACACATACGAGTGCCCTGCCGACGATGCTGTATCTGGTTCCCGGATCGAAAAAGCTGCGCGAGGAATATATCCGGAGAATGTTAAAGGTTAAGATTGGCCTGCCGCTTGCGTTGTGTGCGGTAATCGATATCATCCTGCTGATCGTGCAGCCGATGATGATAAAAGGCGTGATCCTGCAGCTGGTAACGGTGTTCTTTATGTCCTATTGTGTGGGAATTACAAACGACGGACTGGTCTGGCGGAATAATGCGTCGCGGGCAGCTTATGGGCAGGTAAGTTATTTTAACGGACCGATCACGGTATTCAGTGTGATCGCAAGCTGCGTGATGATTGGCATCTGTTCTTCGGAGATTACGAATGTGGAATTTTGGGTTGCGCTTGTTATTTATCTCATCATTTACGCACCTCTTTCTTATGCGCTTCACAAGCGTTGGGGTGGAATCAGAGAGAAACTCGCCGTCTATGAACTTGCAACGAAGGAGGAGACATGGGACTGGTAATCGTCATTGAACCGCATGGAACGTATGCCATCTACGAGCAGATCGTCAATCAGATCAAGAATCAGATCATATCCGGTGAACTGCAGCCGGACGAGGCGCTGCCGTCCATTCGGGGACTGGCAGCGGATATCGGCGTCAGCGTGATCACGACGAAGCACGCGTATGAGGAACTGGAGCGGGAGGGACTGATCCGTTCCGTTTCCAATAAAGGATTTTATGTGTGCAAATACAACACGGATTATCTGCACGAAAAGCAGCTGATGGAATTGGAAAAACGCCTGCAGGAGTGGATTACGCTTGCAAAACAGGCGGGACTTGGCACTGAGGATATTCGTGAGATGCTGGAGGGATTGTTGTAAGATGGAAGATATTATTTTTTCTGCGAAGCAGGTACAGGGGAAGAAAGCGTTATTCGGCAAAGGCAGGTTCGCTTTGCAAAATGTGGATTTTGAACTTCCAAGTGGATATATTATGGGAATCATCGGGGAAAACGGTGCCGGAAAGACGACATTCTTCCGCTATATTATGGAGGAAAAGAAGCATTATCGCGGCAGCTTTTATCTGGACGGAACCGATATCGCGGAAGATCATGAGTGGTCGATGAACCGGATCGGATTTGTCTCTGAGGAGCGGTTGTTTTTGCGGCAGAAGAGTGCAAGAGAGAATGCAAGGATGCTGGGCAGCTTCTATGATACCTTTGATATGGATCAGTTTGCTGCGCTGATGGAGCAGATGGATCTTACCACGGCACGGATCGTGGAGAAGATGTCGCGCGGTGAGAATATGAAGTTTCAGCTTGCATTTGCACTCGCACACAAACCGCGGCTTCTTCTTTTAGATGAGCCGACTGCGGGGATGGATCCGATCTTCCGCAAGGAATTTTACAGGTTGCTCCGGCAGCAGTTGGAAGTGCTGGACTGTTCCGTGATCATGTCATCGCACTTAGAGGATGACATCCGGAAAGAATTTGATTATATCGGACAGTTTGAGCATGGGGAATTTACTTCGTTTTATGAGAATGCATAAGGCGTTGTGGCAGTGAAGGTTATGCGGTGAGACGGCAATGGTTGAGTGAAGTGCAGAAAAATGTGCTTGAATCGAAACACATGGGTATTATGTGTAAAAGATAGGAGTGTCGAGGATGACGATAGAGGATAAGAAGCAACAGGAAAATTTGAAGAATTTTGACCGGAATTTAAAGGCGAGCACGGACCAGCTGGCATGGTTTTTATACTGGATGTTTGCAGCTGTTGTGCTAGTGTTAGGGATGACGCTGCTTTTTGATGGAATATTTTATCGGGATGCGTGGCTGATACTGTGCTATGTGTGGATGGTCGTTTTTATGGATAACTATGTATTGGCACCGTATCAATGGAGCAATGAAGCCTTCAGCCGGAGGATGCAAAAATCGGATGCGGTTTCAAAAATACTTCGGTTTGTTCCGGTTTCGAGAAAAAACTACATCCGTGTGAGGATGCAGTATCTTTGGAAGTTTGTGTGGAAATTTGGCGCATTTGCCATGCTGATCGTGATCGGAAGCATGAGCTTTACGCAAAAAATTTCTCTTGTGAGGGTGATGGAAGGTGTTCTTTTATTTTTGACCGGACCGATGCTCATTGGGTATATTGAGTTGAAGGAATCACTTTTTTGCAGATAATGCCTAAAAGAACAAAGTGCCTGACACAATAAACATCATATAATATGCTGAATTCCCTCACAGATCCTGCGGGCAACCACCGGATTGTTCATGGTATACAGGTGAATTCCATCGGTATCGTTTGCCAGCAGATCAATGATCTGGCTTAACGCATACGACATACCCGCATCAAATAAAGCTGCCTTGTTATCTTCAAATCTATGAATAATCTTCTGGAAACGCTCCGGGAAAGAAGCTCCGCACATCGTAACCATTCGCTTGATCTGTGCGGCATTGATGACCGGCATGATGCCCGGAACAATTGGCACATTGATATCCGCAATCCGGCAGTCCTCCACAAAACGGTAAAACTGTGTGTTGTCAAAAAACAACTGGGAAAGCAGCACTTCTGCTCCGGCATTTACCTTTTCCTTCAAGTGGCGGATCTCTTCAATCTTATTGGCAGATTCCGGATGACATTCCGGGTAGCAGGCACCTAAAAAGCAGAAATCCCCCTTCGGTTTCAGATAGGAAATGAGGTCGGATGCATGCTTAAAATCATCTTTTTCGGTAAGATCCGGATTTCGGTCTCCGCGCAGTGCCAGCACATTCTGGATGCCTTCTGCGGTAAGGATTCTGGCAAATTCATCAATTTCCGCGCGGTTGTAATGCAGGCAGGTCAGGTGCACAACCGGCTCCACATGGTAGTTCTGCTTGATCTTTTTGGCAAGTTCAATCGTGCGGTTACAGTTTAAGCTGCCGCCCGCACCAAACGTCACGCTGATAAAATCCGGCTGCAGTTCGCACAGCACATCAAGTGTCGCATCAATATTTTTCAGTTCACTGTCCTTTTTCGGAGGAAATATCTCAAAAGATAAGCTTTTTTTATGATTACATGCGTCAGAAATTTTCATTTTAATACCGTCTTTCGTTCAAAATTATTGTAATTACCCTGATTATAGCAGGAAAAAATAAAACTGTATAATACATAAATGATGCATTTCTCCATAGATTCAGGCTATAGCAGGAAAAATCAGCGATACGCTTGGAATCAGCACGGCGCGGGTAGCAGTTCTTTTAAGAAAAATGGAGTCCAAAGATCTGGTTGGAAAAGAAAAAAGGACACATAGTTTTACAGATAATAAACATAATAAAATTGTAACGTAAAAATGCAACAATCATTATAAGAATGTTGCATTTTTATTTACACCTTTTATATCGGATGGCTTTTCTGGAACTTAACCCCAAAAATAAAAAATTTCAAATTTTTGATTACAGATCTATTTTCAAATAGACAGAATCCTTTTCATCCTGCTCAATTCCAAGATAGCGTTTGGTGACATCATAGGAAGAGTGATTGAACAAACCCATAAGCAGTGCAGGCTGTGCCCCCTGTTTCCATGCGTGGTAGCCAAACGTTTTTCGCATGGAGTGACAGCTGACCATGCGGCTGTTTGTGGTTTGGGCTGCAGCTTCCTTTACAATGCGGTACGCTTGCGAACGGTTGAGGGGATGCTGCCGGTCGGTGTTTTTGCAAAACAGATAATCACTTTCCTGTGGAAAACAGGTATCCATATACCATCGTAGGGCATTCTTGGCATTTTTGTTGAGTGCAATGTAATTTTGTTTTCCGGTTTTTTGTTCCAGTATAAGCAGATGTTCACGGAAACGCTGTGTGTAAAAATCATAGACATCGGACCATTGCAGCTGTAAAAGGTCACTGATGCGCAATGCCGTATTAAGACCGAGGATAATCAGGGCATAGTTGCGGGGGTGTGGTTTGACCGTCTGGTAGTATGTGCTGAATTTTTGCAATTCCTTGCGATTTCGAATCGGTTGTGTGGTTCCCATTTTGTAACTCCTTTCATGGAAGTCGGATTCTTGAGTGGCAGTACAGAAATGCATCGTAACCCGTGATTATGCCAGCGTCAAGATGCAATATTCTTATAAGGAGAGTTGCATCTTCTTGGATGAAGAAAGAAAAACACGGAGGTTCTTATGCTGAAACTGAGTTTGAAACCGGGCGAATACATCACATTGGGAGATAACATTAAAATTATTTTCTCCGGAGGCTCTGCCAACAACATACATCTGCTGGTGGATGCACCGCGCGAAATAAATGTTGCCAGAAACAGTGCGGGCAAAGACAAAAAGCCATCGCCTTAAAAGAAAAAGGAATTTCAAAAACAGCACAGCGTGAGATTGCAGAAATCCTCATGCGCGAAAAGCGCAACCAGTCGCATGTCAGCGGGGAGGAGACCGTGACATACAAAAAACGGCAATAAGCAAGGCGATCCTGGGGACATATAGAAAATTTTTGCTCTGTTATGTCCCGCTTTTTTGGCACAGTGGGACATATAGAATCATTCCTTTGCATTATGTCCCTTATGTCTGCGGCAATGGGACATATAGCGTTTTTTCTGGCATATATGTCCCGGGAAACAAAAGAAAAGGGACATAGCCGATAAGTTTCCATGCATATGTCCCAGTGAGCAAAAGAAAAGGGACATAGCCGATAAGTTTCCATGCATATGTCCCAGCGAGCAAAAGAAGAGGGACATAGCCGATAAGTTTCCGTGCATATGTCCCACAAGAAAAAAGAAGAGGGACATAGCCAATAAGTTTTTATACATATGTCCCGAAAGAGAGAAGAAAAAAATTCAGTCAGCAGATTTTCACACATATGCCAATATCCAGAAGGCAATGTGCATAAAAAATCCCGCCACAGAGGGAGGAAAAGATATTCTGTGGCGGATCTATAAGAAAAATCGCTTTCGCGAATTGTTTTTAGTCGGAACTGACAGCACCCCAACACCGTTTGTTAAAATACAACAGCCCCTTTTGTTTTGGTGGTTTTATATTACCAGTGCATTATGAACAGGTTGTGACAACATGCTAAAGAGTTTATGAAAATTCGAAACAACTTATAAACTTAGGCATAAATTTCTCAGCATGGTTCCTGGGCAGCAGGCGATTTTTTAAGGGTTCCCCAGATATGTCGATTCATGGACATCTAGTGTGTGATTGCTTATACAAAGACTTTTCTGTGCAAATCCGGAGATATCCGAACATTAAAATTTCCCTGTCCGAACAAGCCTCTTAAATCAATGTAAGTCGAGAATTACAATGAAAAGATTGGAGCAAAGTAACTCTTTTTACCCGTCCCCGCCGCTTTGGAAAAACATTAAATATGAGTATGCTGCGGGCTTTTTTTGAGGCAGGCGCGGATACGACATTGTTTGACGGGTTATATATTGCGGGAAACAAGGAAATTTGCGAACAATATATGGGAAAATACCCGGTCATATTTCTTTCACTCAAGAGCGTGGAAGGATTATCTTATGAGGATGCAAGGTATCGTATCACAGAGCTGGCAGGAAGAGAGGCACAACGTTTTTCATTTTTGTCAGAGAGTGACAAACTATCTGATAATGAAAAGGAGCAGTATCAGGCAATTGTCGCATTGCATAATGGTAAATATTCTATGGATGAGAATATACTGACATCAAGCATATATATACTGTCACATTTATTGCATAGGCATTATGGACAAAAAACCGTAATCCTCATAGATGAATATGATGTTCCACTGGATAAAGCGTTTCAGAATGGCTATTATCGGGAGATGGTTTCACTCATTAGGGGACTTTTCGGAATGGCTTTAAAGACCAATGATAGTCTGCAGTTTGCCGTTTTAACAGGATGCTTGCGTATTTCCAAAGAAAGTATTTTTACAGGATTTAACAATTTCGAGGTTTTGTCGGTTTTAAATGTTCCGTATGATGAGAGTTTTGGATTTACGGACAATGAGGTTGAAAAACTTCTGGATGATTACACGTTTTCAGACCACTATCCGGAAGTTAAGGAGTGGTACGATGGTTATCATTTCGGAAACACCGATATTTACTGTCCGTGGGATGTTATCCGGTATTGTAAAAGCCTGTGCGTAGATTTATAGACAAAGCGGATGTCCAGACCAAAAACGAAATCGAGCGTTTGATTGCAGGAGAATGCATTGAAAAAGAAATCTCGCTGGAACTCACATATGATGAGCTTGATAAAAGCATTGAAAATCTGTGGAGCGTACTTTTTACTACCGGATATCTGACGCATCAGGGACGTACAGAAAGCGGAAAATACCGCCTGACTATTCCAAACAGGGAAATTAAAAACCTTTTTATAAAGAAAATCAGGGAATTGTAATCGAACTCAAATATGCAGAAAATGGAGATATGGATGCTGCATGTGCCAAAGCACTGGAGCAGATAGAGGAAAAAGACTATGTGGATAGGCTGAGACAGGATGGAATGAGAAACTTTATCAAGTACGGAATTGCGTGTTTTAAGAAGGATTGTAAGGTTGTGGTTGGAGAATAACAAAAATCTCTTTACAAACCGCAGAAGATATGCTAGATTTTTATACAAGCTGATTGTTCCGTTTGTTTCTGCAACCGGAAATGGGGGCATATGTTACACACAAAAAAGAACTTCTTAAAGTCAGCACTGGCTGTCTTCTGCATGGTTTCCATGCTTTTATTCTCCAGTTACAGCGGAATCACAACAGTATATGCTGCCAGCGGATACGAATACGTTCTGCTGACAAAATACAGTAAGACCATGAAAATTGGAGACGAGTATTATCTGACTGCGATTACTTCTACCGGAAAGAAACCAAAGTTTTCTTCGAGTGATTCCACAGTCGCGTCCGTGAACACTTATGGAAAGATCACGGCGAAAAAGGCCGGTAATGCTATGATCACTGCAAAAATTGCCAATGGGGAGGCAAGCTGCAGGGTTACAGTTGAAAAAACGGTCATTACATTAAGTCAGAAATCCATATCCTTGGAGAACGGATATACGGCCCGGCTGAAAGCCGAGACATCAACCGGGCATCCGGTCACGTACAAATCCGCCCGCTCGAGCATCGCCTCGGTGGATGAAAACGGCGTGATCACAGCGAAAAAACCGGGTGAAACTACCATCACGGTCACGGCAGATAAAACCTCCCAGACCTGTAAAGTGACGGTAAAGCAGCCAACGGTCCGGCTGGACCGGACATCCGCATCCTTTTACCGGAAGGGGACGCTCCGGTTATCCGTTTCTTCCACATCCAAAAGTATTCCCAGGTGGAAAACAAATAAAAAAAGCGTAGCCACGGTGGACAATGAGGGCAGAGTTACCGCTGTAAAAAACGGAACCGCCATCATCACGGTCACAGTCGACGGTGTCAGCAAAACCTGTGAGGTCACGGTAAAGAAGCCAAAGATTACCGTCGGACAGGAACAGATTTCGTTAACGGCCGGCGAAACATGTCAGCCGAAGGTAACGGTATCCTCCGGCAACAAACCGGAGTACTACAGTTCAAACACAAATGTTGCCACGGTAAATGAGACCGGTGTGATCACCGCCATCGGCAGGGGACGTGCATATATTTATGCGAAAGAAGATGGCACGAAGGTACGCATGACAGTAACTGTCAAAGAAAAATAATACTACAGGAAGCAGAACCGAATTATGGTCTGTATGACAGACAATCTGCGGATCATAACCAAAGGGACAATCAGCGAAAGATATTGATGATGCATATATACAATGATATAATTGAAAGAAATGATGGAGAATCGGAGAATAATATTATACGGGGAGGAATGATTATGCTGAGAGTAGATTTTACATTTGACAAAAAAATAATAGAGAAAATGGATATACAATGTCAAATATTTATGAAACTATAAAAATGGAATTTGGTAAAAAAAATATTTCATGTGTGGCAGAAGGGGAAGTCCTTTCTTTCGGCGCTGGAGAAAAGAAAAACGATTTTTCTGATATGTGGACGATTATTATGCGCTTGACACGTTCTAAGTGGTTTTTGAATTATGCAACATCCTGCACATGGAACGAAAATAATAAAAGTGAAGATGTTTTAGTGCAAATAAAGAGAAAACAGATGATAAGTGCATAATATGGAAAAGCTTTCCCAAAAGCTGCCATGGTTATATCTTTGTATGAAGGAGGAAAAATGAATTCGGTAGAAAATTATGCCATACGCTACTTAGAACCAAAGGATGTGAAGGATCTGGATCAGTACAACGCGCTGCTGCGCTATACCTTTCAGGTAACGGAGGATGAACTGACGGCAACCGGATGGAAAGATGAAGAGATCAAACAGTCGAAGTTTCCGGTACTGGAGCGTGCGGATGTGCTGGGATGTTTTGACGGGGATACCCTGATTTCCCAGTTTGCCGTATATCCATTGAAAATGAATATATACGGGGAGGTATTTCCCGTTGGATTTGTTACGAGTGTTTGTACATATCCGGAATATACCGGGCAGGGCATTATGAAAAAACTGATGTATCAGAGTCTGGAACATATGAAACAGCAGGGAAGACCGTTTGCCCTCCTGTATCCATATTCCATACCGCTGTATCATCATCTGGGCTGGGAGATCATATCCAATAAAATTTCTTTCAATATCAAGGATCGGCAGATTCCGACGAAAGTAAAAGCACCCGGGTATGTACGGCGTGTGGACTGGGACAATACCGATTTTCATGAGCTGCATTCGCATTTTGCATCAATCACACACGGCTGCCTGTTCCGGAATGCACTGGCGTGGGAGGAATACTGGCGCTGGGATGAGGACGATACGAACGTGGCAGTTTACTATAACACCAAGGACAAGCCATGCGGATTTATGGTCTATCTGATCAAAAACGATATCATGCATATCAAGGAAATGATCTACTTAAACCGCGAGGCAAAAAAGGGGCTGTGGGAGTATATCCACGCGCATGATTCCATGATCGATGCGGTGCATGGCTATACCTATTTCAGCGAACCGATTGCGTTTGAGATGGATGATGGGGATATCAAGGAAACGATCCGGCCGTATGCCATGGGACGGATTATTGATATCGAGAGCTTTTTACAGGATTATCCATGTGATCCGGATGGCGGAACACTGTATATCGAACTTGAAATTGAGGATCACCTGCTTCCGTGGAACAACCGCAGTTTTCGGCTCTGTTTTTCCGATGGAACATGTATGCTGACCGATGAACCGGCAGAGTATAAGTTAAAAATGGAGATAGGTACGCTGACTACCCTTTTACTGGGATATAAAACGGCTGAGCGTCTGTATGCCCTTGAACGCATTGAAGGAAAGCAGGAAGCGGTAGACCGTCTGGATGATGTACTGTTTCATAAAATTCCATATATTTCCGATTACATCTAAAAAATTCAGCATGGTATGTTATAATGGAAAGTGAAAATTACCGGGATACCGTTCTGCAGATACCGGTATGACCAGACCGATCCGCCAGTTGACCGCTGTGATCGAACAGACAGCGAAACTGGATTTCCGCCCGACCAAAGAGGGAGGCAAATTGCGGAAACAGAAGGATGAGATCGGAAACATGGCAACAAAGATCCACATTATGCGAAAGAAGCTCCGGGAGATGATGGGAGACCTACAGCGGACACAGCAGGTACTTGAGGGCAACGCGGAGGATTTGAATCATCTGATGAAGCAGAACAGTGCGTATGCAGAAGATAACTCCGCTGCAACGCAGGAACTGGCAGCCGGGATGGAAGAGACCAGTGCAAATGCGGCGCACATTGTGGAAAACGTTGGAATTATGAGAGAAAGTTCCGACAATATCCAGTGGCTTGCAGAGGATGGAGAGAAAAATTCCGGACAGATCCAGGAGCGTGCCGGAGAGATGGAGCGGATCAGTACGGAGTCCCGCCACAAGACAGACCAGATGTATGCGGTCATGAAACAGAAGACAGATGCTGCTGTGGAGCAGGCGAAATCCGTACAGAAGATCAATGCGCTGACAGATAACATCAAACAGATTTCTTCCCAGACAAACCTTCTGGCATTAAATGCCAATATTGAGGCAGCCAGGGCTGGCGAAGCGGGCAGGGGATTTGCGGTTGTTGCTTCCGAAATCGGAGATCTGGCAACGCAGACACTGGATACCGTTTCCACAATTGACGAGATTGTAGGAGAGGTCAACAGTTCGGTTTCCAATATGACCGAATGCCTCACAACGATTATGGAATTTCTGGAACAGACCGTTCTTGGGGATTATGAGCATTTCGCACAGGTGGGGGAGCAGTATCATGCCGATGCGGACACATTCCAGCAGATCATGCAGCAGACAAAAGAAGCAGTGGATGCATTAGAGCAGCACATTGGAGAGATCTCTTCTACCGTATCAGAGATCAACTCCATGGTGGAACAGTCCACAGACGGAATCAGCGGTATTGCCGAGAAATCCGGCAGTACGCAGAACCTTGTAACCGAGGGTTACGACAAGCTGCAGGAGTGCACACAGTCCGTCAATGTGATCCGGGATTTTGTCGCGCAGTTTCATTTGGATTGATAATTGTCCGAAGATAAGTTAAGACGTGGTTAGCATAGACTAACATGAAACCCTCTAAATATAGGAAAAGGAAATTTTACATCGGAAACGAGGAAAATTATAATGAAGAAAACATTAAAACCGGAAACCACAAAACCACAATATGTTGTGACAACAGACATTACTTATGCGCAGGTTGATTCCTGGTTTGGTCATTGCCGGAGAGATCTCAAACTGGATCTCATCTATCCGGAGGACGGGGAAGGAAAGACATATCCATGTATTGTATGGATTTGCGGTGGCGCATGGCAGCGCATGGACAAAGCAGCGCATCTGGCATATCTGGGCACACTGGCGCAGGAAGGGTTTGTTGTTGCCAGCGTAGAGTACCGGACATCCAACGAGGGAACGCATCCGATGCAGTTGTGTGATATCAAGGCAGCAATCCGATATCTTCGTGCATATGCAAAAAGATATCGGATTAACAGTGAAAAATTTGGTGTGATGGGAGAATCTGCAGGAGGATATCTGACATGTATGGCAGCACTGGATCAGGATAAAAAACTGGATACAGGTGAGTATCTGGAGTATTCCAGTCAGGTTCAGGCGGCCTGTCCGTGGTATCCGCCGACCGATGCGTCCCATTTTCCATATGATGATGTGGAAAAGGCAGCCATGTCTTCAGAGTCGCTGCTGATGGGATTTAATGTTATGACACATCCGCAGGAAGCTTATGAGAATTCCCCGGTTTCCAAAGTGACACCGGATGCGCCGCCATTCCTGCTGATTCATGGAACCAAAGACAGTACCGTGCCTTTTTCGCAGAGTGAGGAATTGTATGATGCGTTAGAAGCAGCCGGCTGTGATGTGACATTGCTTGCGCTTGATGGTGCAGAGCATGCGGACCTGATGTTTTTCCAGGATGAAGTATGGCAGCAGATCATTGCATTTTTTAAACGGACATTATAATAAGTGACCTGGTATCCGGATAAGAAAAGGTTCAAAGATTAATTGATATGAAAAAAACAGCAGATAACATTCGTATAATAGGAAAATCCGATGGCCCGACATCCGTTTTTATTGCCGGAAAAGACAAAAAGAAAACGTTAAGACAGAAGATAGAAAAGAGCATGTATGACTTCCGGCGAAAGCGTGTAATTAAATTTCTGAGGGCAGATTCGCACTCCGTGGATGAGGTGGCAGATTATGTGGTCAGGGAACTGGGGTATACCGAAGTAAGTTCATCGGATGAAACATACCAGACAGAATATTCCAATATGCGCGCATCGTTTCTGTTGCAATATCGTCCGGAACTGCTTGGAGATCTCACGGAGCCCCAAAGAACACAACAGTGGGATGAAAAAAGCGTGATGGAGTTTATGAAGCAGATCGAACAGAGAACCGAGGCTGCGCGGGCAGTTCCAAAGACAGAGTTTGATATTGATTTTCATCTGTACCGGAAAACAGGCTGGGATTTTGAGATGAGTATATCAATAGAAAAAACATATGAAAGTTTCAGTGGCTCCGCATCCGGCTCGACGCGGGTGATGCGCAGATATGGGGCGGATTTCCGGAAGGTGTACCGGTATTATGGAGTTTCGCAGGAGGATATCAGGCAGCGTACGAAACGGTTTGAGGAAGTGGTAAGACAACTGACGGTCAGGTAAAATGAGGGCAATGGGGAGTGGTTGAAGGACATATACAGAAAAAGTTCTTGATTATGTCCTTCTTTTTTATATAGTTGGGACATATATAGAAAAAATTGTTTTGTATGTCCCACAAGACAGTACTAATGGGACATCGTAAATGATTTTTTGTCTATATGTCCCGGTGCTGATGGAGAGGGGGACATAACAAGAGACTTTTCCACTATATGTCCCGGTGTTAGAGGAAAGAGAGACATAACAAATAACTTTTTGTCTATATGTCCAGCATTAGAATGCAAGACCCGGATACTTAATGTAAACAGTGGACACAATGCCGAATGAATCCATATCGTATTGTATCCGGCATGACATTTTAAAGGATGTTTTGCTCAAGAATCGAAGCGAGGTGCGCCATATGCTGTTAACAGAATTTGATGAAAAGAAATTTGCAAAGTCCATGTGGAAAGAGGGGCATGAGAAAAATTTCAAAACGGGGATATTCCATTCAAAAATGGCATTAGTTAGAGCAACCTAACCAATGCCATTTTTTATTTTAATAGCATAAAGCATTAAAATCATCATTAAGTGATGGATTATGTAAAATTTAAATTATATCTTCCGGGTTTACATTTTACCTGTACAATGTAATTTTTATTGTATTTCAAACAATGTAAATTTATGGATTCTCCAAGTTTAATAGTTGTATCCTTTAAAACAATTGTTTGGTTCTCATCTAGAATGCGTATGGTTATATCATAGGGATTGTTTATGTCATTTATTACTTCTTTTTTATAAAAAACAGATGAAAAAATCAAATAATCACCGTCATTTATGCGTACTTGAAACCATTCATCCGAACCATGGTTGTTATCTATGAATGCTATATCCATGGGCATAAAAAAGTCGTGAAGTACTCCTACTTCCTGAATGGCAAACATAGCAGTCATTACAAGAAACGCGGTAGAAATAATTGCAGCAATCATTTTGATCCGGACTTTTTTTCTGATTTTAGAAAATGGAGTCTTACTGTCTCCGACTTCACTAAGTGGGGGACATTCGATCGGATCTTTCATGGCTGCCAGTTCGTTTTGACATTTGCTGCAATGATTTATATGGTCTTCAATAAGTTTTCGGCTGTCGTCAGAGCAGACGTCATCAACATATAATGGCATTAAATCTCTTACGATATCACATGTTATTTTCATCTTCGATTACCTTTCTGATCTTTGTTTTTGCGCGGAAATAGTTAACGCGCGCCCAATTTTCACTTTTGTCAAAAATTTCTCCGATTTCTTTAAAACTCATTTCCTCGTATGCTCGCAGCCAGAACACTTGTCCATAAGGGTGCTTTACCTGTCTTAAAGCGGATAGTAATTCTTTGGTTTCTTCTTTTATGAGATACGTGTCCTCAAGATTCCCCTGATTGTTTACTGCTTCAAAAGATTCTAAATGTTCAATTCCGACTGTGGTTTTATGTTTCTCTTTTTTCAGATAATCAAAATATAAGTGTTTTGCAATCTGGCAAAACACTTATATTTTGATTATCTGAAAAAAGAGAAACATAAAACCAGACCGAAATTTTACAGTTTCCGTTATAACGGTGCGCTGATTTGTATGCCTGATAAAAGGTCTCCTGTGTCAGGTCTTCTGCCAGATCAAAATTGCCGCATAAGGAAATTAAAAAATGTTTTACGGTATTTGCATACTCCATGTACATCGTTTCAAGTGGAGTATTCTTTTGCATTTTCCTGTTTCACCTCCTCGTATTGCGCAATCTATATATAAATAGAATTTTTGTTTGTTTTGTTACACTTTCATTATAAATTATTTTTTGAAAATGTGTCAGAAACAGATATTGACACATGAAAGCAAATTGATTATAATCGTGTCAAAAACAAAAGTGGCACGGGAGGCATATGACAATTACATCATTGAAAAGTGCATTGCAGCGAATTGCGCAACTGGAACGGGAAAACGAACAGCTTCGGGCGGAACTCGAAGTATATAAAAATCGCAATACCGGCGGGAGGAAAAAGCATGACGAAGCATGGATGACTTCTTACCGGGATTTTGCTGTAAAATATGAGAGTGGGATGACAATTATGGAAATTGCTGCACAGGGGGAAATCAGCCGTAGGACAGCGTACCGGTATAAAGCTTATTACGATGAGCTGCAGAAAAATAATAGATATAAAAAAAGAAACGAGCAAGTCCTGTCAGGCATAAACCCTACCCGGTGAAAACCCATTTCTTAATATAAAAAGAATAACCCTATTTCATTTTACAGTCAAGTAATTTTTAAATTTTACTGTATACAGATGGTTCCTGTTCACCTAGCACCTAAACAGAAAAGATCATCAGGATAGCAGCAAAAAACACAACAAGGAGAACCAATTGAATTTACTCGAAACATTAAAACACTATTTTGGATACGACAGCCTGCGGCCGGGCCAGCAGGAACTGATGGACGGAATCCTGCAGGGAAAGGATGTCCTTGGCATTATGCCGACAGGCGCAGGGAAATCCCTGTGTTATCAGGTTCCGGCGCTGATGCTTGAGGGAATTACGCTTGTGATTTCCCCACTGATTTCGCTCATGTCAGATCAGGTCAAGGCATTGAATCAGGCAGGTGTGCATGCAGCCTACATCAACAGTTCCCTGACGGAAAACCAGATACACGCGGCACTTGCCTATGCAGCGCAGGGAAAATACAAAATTATCTATGTGGCACCGGAGCGGCTCAATACCGCGCGTTTTCTCGACTTTGCATATTATGCCGACATTTCCATGGTGACAGTGGATGAGGCACACTGTATTTCCCAGTGGGGACAGGATTTCCGGCCGAGCTATCTTGAAATTGCTGATTTTCTTGCAAAACTGCCAGACCGTCCGGTTGTCAGTGCATTTACCGCGACCGCCACAGAGCGCGTCAAGCAGGATATTACCGCAAGTTTGCATTTGCAGAATCCGGTGACAGTCGTGACAGGATTTGACCGTCCAAATCTGTTCTTCCGTGTGGTCAACCGCAAGGGCGGAAAAGAGACGGACAACAGTATCTTAAATTATGTGAAAAGGCATGAGGATGAGAGTGGAATCATCTATTGTGCCACGAAAAAGAATGTGGACAGTGTGTATGCCCTTTTGCTGCAATATGGCATTGCGGCGGGGCGCTATCATGCAGGTCTGTCTTTAGAGGAACGGAAAAAGAATCAGGATGATTTTACTTATGACAGAATCCGTGTGATGGTTGCAACCAATGCATTTGGCATGGGAATCGACAAATCCAATGTGCGCTATGTGCTTCATTACAATATGCCGCAGAGTCTGGAATATTATTATCAGGAAGCTGGCCGTGCCGGGCGCGACGGGGAAGAAGCGGAGTGTGTGTTATTTTTCTCGAAACAGGATATCATGATAAACAAACGCCTGTTGCAGTACAAATCCACATCCGGGCAGGCATCCGATGATCCCGCGCTGCGGGCAAATGAGCAGAGGAAACTCAATGAGATGATCCGCTACTGCGAGACCGATGAGTGTCTGCGCCAGTTTATCCTGTCCTATTTCGGGGACAACAGTCCGTGTACCTGCGAAAAATGCAGCAATTGTGTGGTTGTGGAAGATGAGGCGGAGGAAACTTATATCCAGACCGGAAAAGAGAAGAAAAAGGCATTGCAGCTTGCTGATCTGACACCGGAAGGGCAGGAACTGTTTGAGCAGCTTCGCAAATGCCGGACGGAACTTGCCGTGGAAAAAGGTGTGCCACCGTATATTATCTGTTCCGATAAGACATTAAAAGATATGTGTGCCAAATGTCCTGTGGATTCCACCGCGATGGCAGCCGTGTACGGAATGGGTGCACAGAAAATCGAAAGTTACGGTGCGCGTTTTACGCAGGTTATCACAGCATTTTTGAACGAGCATGGTGGAGATACCGCCACAGCGGAGGCATTTTCCGGCATGACAGTAGACACCACGACAGCAGCTCCGGCAAGAAAAAAGAAGCTGCCGTTTTATATCGCTCCGGAAAAACTTGATGAGGTGGAACTGACCGACACCTGTATGCTTTCAGAACTGACAAACCGGATCAATGCGCTCTGGGAAGAGAACGATCGAAAGAAACTGACCGCTTCATTTATCAATCAGCTGCTTGTGGAAAAAGGATATCTTGAGGAAACCGTGCAGGGAGAAGAAAAGATAAAGCGTGTGACGGAAAAGGGAAGAGCCGTAGGAATCCGGGAAGAGGAGAGACAGGCAAAATACGGAAGAAATTATTATGCACTGATTCACACTCGGGAGAGCCAGCAGATGATTTTGGAGGAACTGGGGAAATATTTGTTACAGTTTACGCCAGCAGTATAATTGTCCCCTGCTTTGTGTTATACTAAAACAAAAAGATAAAGGACAGGACATTCTATGAAAAAAACAGGAATCATGACAGACAGCCACAGTGGCATCTTAGAAAACGAAGCATCTAAGCTGGGGATTGCCGTACTGCCAATGCCTTTTTATATTGATGAAAAATTATATCGTGAAGGGGTGGATATTTCCAGAGAGGAATTTTATGAAATGCTTCGTAAAGGTGCGGAGGTGGCAACATCCCAGCCGTCACCGGAGAGTGTGATGCATATGTGGTCAGCCATGCTGCAGGAATATGAAGAACTTGTCTATATTCCGATCAGCAGCGGTCTGAGCGGTTCCTGCATGACGGCACAGGCAATGGCACAGGAGGAGCCGTATGCTGGAAGAGTATTTGTTGTAGATAATGGACGCGTGTCTACGCCGATGCACCGTTCGGTTCTCGATGCCGTGGAGCTTGCAGAGAAAGGATACCGTGCACAGAAAATTAAAGACATTCTCGAAAAAAACAGACAGCATATGGTCATTTATGTGGGACTCAGCACGCTGACATATCTGAAAAAGGGTGGCCGGATCAGTTCTGTTGCAGCTGTGGCAGCAGATGTGCTGAAGATTAAGCCGGTTATGAAATTTGGTGTGGGAAAGTTAGATGTCTATCAGAAGTGCCGTGGAATGAAAAATGCGAGAAAAGCAATGATAGACGCAATGAAAAAAGAATTTGAGACGAATTTTAAGGAGGCTTATGAAGCAGGAAAATTATATCTTATGGCTGCATCAAGTTCTACCGCAGAAGTAACGGAAGAGTGGATACGGCAGATCAAAGAAAGCTTTCCGGGTATGGATGTCATGTGCGATAATCTGTCGCTGGGGCTGTCCTGTCATATTGGACCGGACGGGCTGGGAATTGCCTGCTGTAATAAAGCAGAATAGTATTTTAGAAATTTATCCGTGCGATAAAAGCGTTAGAGAAAATGATGCGATTCTTTCAGCAGGGAAAACGTTCGCCTGCAGGGAGCATTTTTGTGGGATATCAATATACCCACCGCAAAAAGCGATGGGTATCGTAACCGGTTTATTTGCCCCGTGATGCAAAAAAGTCATCAATTGCTGCGTGCAGTTTCTGAGGATTCATGCTCTTTAATAAATAACCGTCCGGTTTTAAAGACATGACATTTTTTACGGTTTCTGCATCATTTTTTCCAGTCAGAAATATGATCGGAATATGGTGAAATTCCGGATCTTCCCGGAGCATCTGCATGATCTGGCTGCCGTCAACGATTGGCATGGCATAATCCAACAGAATCAGATCCGGGGTGTTTAAGGTCAGGTATTTGATCGCCATTGCACCGGAGTTTGCCAGTACAACCTGATAGGTGTCTTCAAGCAGTGCCTTGATTTTGCGCAGGATAATACCGGAATCATCCACAGCCAGAATCGTGCGTTTTTTCAGCTGATAGAAATCGTTCATCTGTGTGCAGACATTATCGACCATATCACCCACCGTAATCGGGCGGGTGAACACATCCATGACCATCTGCTGTGGGAGGGTCTCCCACAGCAGTTCCAGTTCATCTATGTTTCCCATAATAAATACCGGAGTCTTGTTTTTTATCGCCTGGTCAACCATTACTTTTACGCTGACCGCTTTTTTTAAAAGCTCCGGGCTTGTGCAGATCAGGTAACCACTTGGTTTTTCCGAGATGACAATGCTGCTGGCTTCTGCTATCGTTACAATTTTTACTTTGACATTTTGTTTTTCAAAAGTACTTTCTAATGATTGTGCGAGATAACTTTGTTCCTCCATCAGGATGAGAAATGGGCTTTTTATTTCGTGCATAATGTCTCTCCTTCTATTGTAATAAATTGACCATTGTATCAGTTAATTTCATAATTTCTTCCATTTCCACATCTGCAACGCAGACACGCAGCTGTTCCATCAGGTCTTTGAGCTTATCAGGTGTCTGAAACGTATCCATGGTTTCCATGGCATGATCCACGCCATCCATGTCAAACTGTTCTACACACTGATGCATCTGCTCAAGAACGGTAATCCAGTCATCAGAAGAAACTTCCTTTTTGTTGCTTTCGTTATCCTCCACATAAGGACGCAGGAGGGACTTAAGACTTCGGTACATGGCAAGCACCGGTCCTGTTTTTTCTTCAAGTGCAGCAAGATTTTGTGCATTTCCATACATTTCCAGTTCCTTTGCAGCTTCGGACAGACCGGGGGCACCGATCAGCAATGCGGAACTTTTTAATGCGTGGACTTCAATTGTATAATCCTTTATTAATTGTTCTTTTAGACATTGTTCAATCTTTTTGGATTTGCTGTCGATGGTGTTGTAAAAAATCTGTATGATCTGTTTTAATGCTTCCTCCGATCCGCAGTAGGGCAGACCGTTTTCGAAGCGGAATCAGGGGTTTCAGAATATGAAAAAATAGATCTGCAGGCATATGAAAAACAGGCGGATAAGCTGGTAAAACAGCTAAAGAAATATCAGAAAGATTATGAGTATGTAACATTTGAATCCAATATTCATGGGGATCTGCGAAAAACGGATGTGGAAAGAATCCGGAAATTCTTTGAAACCGGGACTTAATAAAATTTTTAGAAATTTTATTAGCACTCCTACTTGACGAGTGCTAATAACGTGATATAATAGGAGCATAAACAAAGAACAAAACGTTTACAGGAGGAAATGACTTATGTACGATTTATTTGATACATTTTTTAACCCATGGTATGACGATAGTGAATATAACAAGAAAGCCCCGAAGCAGCAGGCATCGCAAAACACACAGAATCTGATGAAGACAGATATCAGAGAACTGGCAGACGGATATGAGCTGCAGATGGAACTGCCTGGTTATAAGAAAGAAGAAGTGCAGGCAGCATTGCACAAAGGCTATCTGACGATCAGTGCAGCCAAGAGTGCAGAAGAGACCGTGGAAGGTAAGTATCTGCGCCGCGAGCGTTATACCGGAAGCTGCCAGAGATCATTCTATGTGGGCGAGTATCTCCGTCAGGAAGATATCCGGGCAAGTTTCCAGAACGGTATTCTTACCCTGTTTGTTCCAAAGGAAGATAAGACAAAGACGGAAGAAAAGAAATATATTACCATTGCGTAATCCTTTATAAATATCCCCTGATTTTTGAGCCGTTGCAGGTATTTTTCCTGCGGCGGCTTTTTTCGCGTCACAATTCTTTTTTCCGAAGAAACAAAACTTTATATACAGGTATAGAGGCAAGTGGCAATGATTGATGTTGCTTAATGATGAAAAAGGCAATATAATAAATGGATTGAGATGAAATGACACAGGAAAAAAGAGAGAATTTTATGTTTACAAACGATACGATTTTTTATAAAAAACTCTGGAGTCTTATGCTTCCGATGATGCTGCAGAACCTGATGCTGGCACTGGTTGCCGTGGCAGATGCGTTTATGCTCGGAGGGATGGACCAGAATTACATGTCGGCAGTTTCGCTTGCTACGCAGATTCAGTTTATCCAGAATATGCTTCTTTCTGCTGCAACCGGAGGACTGGCGATTCTCGGGGCACAGTACTGGGGCAGGGGAAATATCAAAACACTGGATGATATTTTCTGTATGGCACTGCGGCTTTGTGGTCTGGTGTCGATTGCATTTTTCATTGCCTGTATCTGTTTTCCACAGTATCTGATGCTGTTTTTTACGGATGAACCGGTATTGATCGGTTATGGCGTGCAGTATCTGCGGATTGCCGGATTTTCTTATCTGCTTACAGGAATTTCCCAATGCTATCTGGTGGTTATGAAAATCAGCGAGCACGCATTGACAACGGCACTGATCAGTTCTGCTACGGTAGGGATCAATATTGCACTGAATGCCATTTTGATCTACGGAAAACTGGGTATTACCCCGATGGGTGTCCGGGGTGCAGCAACAGCGACATTAAGTGCAAGGATGATAGAACTGGCCTGTTGTATCCTGATTTCCAGCCGTCCGGGCTACATCCGTCCGTATCTTACCCGTCTGTTTCAAAGAAACCGGGAACTGGCACGGGATTTCCGGAAATGCGCAATGCCGATTCTCGGTGCGTCCCTGTTCTGGGGAGTCGGATTTACTTCGTATTCTTCTTTTATGGGACATCTGGGAGTAGACGCGGCCGCTGCCAATTCTGTGGCGGCGGTTGTCCGTGATATCATCTGCTGCCTGAGTGCCGGAATTTCCGGTGCGGCGGGGATTATGGTCGGAAATGAGCTTGGTGCCGGCAACCTAAAACGGGGGAAATTATATGGTACGCGGATGATGAAGATTTCCTTTGTGTGTGGAGTTGCCATGATGGTTCTCATGGGAATTTCGGCACCGTTTATTTTGCATTTTGTCAAACTGACACCGCAGGCAGCCGTATATTTAAAGGGAATGTTTGTTGTGCTCTGCGTCTATATGATTGGCCGCTCTGTCAACGAAATTACCATCAATGGCGTGTTTGGTTCCGGCGGTGATACAATGTTTGATGTGTACAGCCTTGCCGTAACAATGTGGGGAATCGCGATTCCACTTGCTGCGCTTGGAACTTACCGGTTCCACTGGCCGGTGATTGTCGTATACGCGTGTACCTGTATTGATGAGGTTGGAAAAATTCCGTGGACGCTCTATCATTTTCGGAAATATAAGTGGGTGAAGGATCTGACGCATACGGGGATGGAGCAGAAAGAAAAATCATAAATTTATAAAACATCAGCTGGTCGTATCCCTGCGGATCAGTACCGGTGTAATCTGTTTATGGATCGGTTTCGAAAGAGAAACCGGTCTTCTTTTTTTTCGTTCTTCCATCTGCTGCACCAGAAGTTCCATTGCGGTTTTGGCGATCAGGTCGATCTGCTGTCCGACCGTTGTGATAGGCAGAATTGCCTCGCTTGCAATCGGGGAATTGTCAAATCCGACCAGTTCATAACTGTCAGGAAAGCATCCGTATTTTTGGAAAATTAGGTTTAAAAACATATTTGCATAGGTATCATTGGCGAGGAAAATCCCCTTTTTTTTGCATGGATACTTCTCATCAATATCAGAGAAAATGTGCTTCATTTGTGCAAAAATGTCCTGATAAGAATCCCCTATTACATTTAAATTCAGTTCATAAGGAACGTGATATTCCTGACAGGTATCTTCAAAGGCACGGATACGGTCATAGGCAGGGATGGACTTTGGAACATCCGCATTAACGTGAATCAGTACATCGCATTTGTCCCGGATCAGAAGCGTTGCCGCCTGGAGCGCACCCATATAATTGTCGCTGGTTACGCCACAGATATGTTCGGCTTCGCGCTCAATGGCAATGACCGGGATCTGATAAGAAGCCAGTTTTTCGGAAGGAAGTGTGTGACTTAACACTATCAGGCCCTCAATCTGGTATGCCATCAGTTCATCAATGTACTGTTCCTCCTCGGACGGTCCGTTGTCGCTGACGAATACGAGAAATTTATAATGAAAATCGTGGTAGCTGGAAAGAATCTGTGTAAGCATTTCCGAATAATAGTGCAGATAAAGGTTCGGAATAATGATTCCGATAAATTCACTCTTTCCATTGGCAAGAACCTTTGCAAGCTTATTCTTTTTGTAACCCAGAGTATCAAGAGCCTGTGAAATTTTCTCCTGATTTTCAAGCGTCAGGGAGTCCGGATGATTAAAATATCTGGAAATGGTTGTCTTTGAAAAATTCGTATATGCTGCAATATCTGCAAATGTTACCTGTTTCTTTCCCATCTGAAAGCTGTCTCCTTTATCTGTTTTATCCATAGTATAACAACCGGAAAGAAAAATAGCAATGAAAAAATAACTGGTTACGTAATCGGTTACTTTAATAAATAAAAGTGTTGACATATCGGAAACTTTGTAGTACTATCAGAACATAAAGTAACCGGTTACTTTACCGGTTACATCAAAGCAGAACGAGTAATACGATGAAAAGGGAGGAGCAATCGCATGAAAAAACTGGCAAAACAAGTCGGCTCTGCGAAAAAACAAACCATGGGGAGTAAGCTGTCTTATGTAAAGAAAAACTGGCAGCTGTATGTTTTTTTCCTGATGCCGGCACTGTTACTCACAATCATTTTCAAGTATCTTCCGATGGGAGGACTTCTGATTGCATTTGAGGATTACAATGTCATTAAAGGAGTTTTGGGAAGCCCGTGGGTGGGGCTGGAATATTTCCAGAGATTTTTATCATCACCGGATTTTATGAACTACCTGCTGAACACATTAAAGCTGAGTATCTTTGGACTTCTCTGGAGTTTTCCGATACCAATTATTCTGGCGCTTTTACTGAACCGTATCCGCAAGGCGGGGATTAAGAAAAAAATCCAGCTGCTGATCTATGCACCGAATTTTATTTCCGTCATCGTGCTCTGTGGTATGGTGCGTATGTTTTTATCTCCGGTAGGACCGTTAAACCGTCTGCTGGGAATGAATACAAACTGGATGACCATGCCGTCCGCATTCCGTACCATTTATATTGCAAGCGGAATCTGGCAGGGAGCAGGCTGGGCATCCATCATGTATACTGCGGCATTATCCAATGCAAGCAAGGAACTGGAAGAGGCAGCCATTGTGGACGGTGCAAATCTTTTGCAGCAGATCTGGTATGTGGAACTTCCGGCAATCAAGGATATTATCGTGATCCAGTTTATTTTACAGGCCGGAAACATTATGAGCATCGGCTTTGAAAAGGCATATGCATTACAGACAGATATGAACTTACCGGCTTCTGAAATTTTATCAACCTATGTATACCGGATTGGTCTTTTGAATGGCGATTACGGTTATTCTACGGCAGTGGGACTGTTTAATTCGGTGATCAATGTGATCCTGCTTATATTTGTGAACTGGGTGGTAAAGAAATTAAACGATGGAGAAGGATTATAGGAGGAACGTGAAATGGAAACAGTTAGTAAAATGAAATATTCACGGACAGACCGGCTGGTGCTTGGAATCGGTTATGCCATTCTTGGACTGTTTGTTCTTTCAATTGTTGTTCCGCTGGTCTATGTTGTTCTGGCATCTTTTATGGACCCGACGGTATTGAATAATCAGGGACTGAGTTTTCACATCAAAGACTGGACACTGGATGCATACCGGCGTGTGCTGGAAAACGGAATGATCTGGCGCGGATTTTTAAATTCGTTTTTGTATTCACTGGCATTTGCGGCAATTTCTGTATTTGTCACATTGTTAGCAGCGTATCCGATGTCGAAAAAAGAATTTGTCGGAAGAAAATTTTTTAACGTGATTTTTCTGATCACCATGTTTTTCGGCGGTGGAATGATCCCAACGTTTATTTTGATCAATCAGCTTCATATGGTAAATACCGTGTGGGCAATTCTCATTCCGGGAGCATTTAATGTCTGGAATATGATTCTGGCAAGAACGTACTATCAGTCCATTCCAAAAGAACTGCGGGAGGCATCCGCAATTGACGGGGCAAATGAGATCCAGCATTTCTTCCAGATTATGATGCCGGTGTGCAAACCGATTATCGCGGTGCTGGCACTGTGGTCTTTTGTCGGTATGTGGAACAGTTATTTTGATGCGATGATTTACTTAAATGATGCAAACTTACAGCCACTGCAGCTGGTTCTGCGTTCCATTCTGGTACAGAATACACCGCAGCCGGGCATGATCGCGGACATTCAGAGTACCGCGGAGATGGCAAAAGTTGCCGAACAGTTAAAATACGCAACAATTGTAGTATCAAGTTTACCATTGCTTATTATGTATCCATTTTTCCAGAAATACTTTGACAAAGGTGTTATGGTTGGATCGGTAAAAGGTTAAGCGGAAAGGACAGGTACAGATATGTGGAAGAGAAAAATTAAAAAATGTCTGGCACTCGGACTGGCATTTGCTATGATGACCGGTGTGGCAGGATGCGGAAAAGAGCAGCATCTGGAGGCAGAGATCAATCCGGATATACCGGTTTCCGAAGTGCAGTTTCCACTGAAAGAACAGGCAGAATTATCATTTATCACAAGTGCTCCGGCAACCTCTACGCAGAATCCGAACGAGCGGATTATTTTTAAGAGACTCGAAAAACAGACGAATGTACATATTGACTGGACCTGTTTTGTGGCAGACCAGTTTTCCGATAAAAAGAATCTGGCACTGGCACAGTTTGGAAACCTTCCGGATGGTTTGTTTAATGCAGGAATGAGCGATTATGAT
>ERZ773204.801-NODE-801-length-26334-cov-66.212147_pt1 | contig 26334 bp, 10 predicted proteins | sample MGYA00581007_ERZ773204 | MGnify/ENA primary metagenome ERZ773204 (study PRJEB29015, sample SAMEA2737757) | human gut metagenome | biome: human gut; feature: human-associated habitat; material: faeces | place: China | collected 2012 ... | reverse complement strand
CAAAGCCACGGCCGCCCCATAACCAGAACAGGACGATGATCCACAACCACCAGCCGTTAGCCCCTCCGTACTGATCTTGGTTGTTACGACCATTCATCAGCGCTGCGACTAGATTCGGATCCATCTTATTACCACCCAAAAGGCTGGTAAACATACCCGGAATCATAGATAATAAACCATTAGCGGCGCTACCGCTCCCGGAACCCATGCCGTCTAACAGCACGATTTTGTCTCCACTTGTACCCATGTCTATTTATTTTTGAATTAATAATAACCCCACCTGATAGTGGGCGTTACAAAGTTCAAAAATTAATAATCCTAGGATCGTGATATATGTCATCATCAAAGCACGTCATGTCATGCAATTGGTATTAATAAGAACCGGTACAAGACAAAAAATCCGGAACGTATCACTACGGCCCGGATTCATGCAAATCTATAAATTCAATGTTTCAATGCTCGAAAGAAAACGTCTCACGACGTCAAAGAGAGATTAACTACACGAAAAATCTCGCATCAACTTATTTGTATTAGCAGTGTATTCATTAACTATCTTACTGGATGAGGGATTATCCTCTATCCTTGACAGGCGGTTATCGTCACTCCTTACCGTAACGTCACCCATCCTTCGTACCATGTTTTCTTGATATGATGATGGATCGGAGTATATAAGATCATCAACGAACCTGTATATCGCACCATCAACCGTCTCACCTATCTTCTCATATAAGCCGGATTGGAATGACACGAAATCATCATACCTCCCACGAGCCAAGAACGAACCGTCCGGTCTCGCCTCGACGCCGCCGTTGACCTCCCGGAGCAGGCCCGGATTCCTTTGGTACAGATACCTGTAAAACCCGGCATCCATCATCCTATCCTGACTATCCAGATAGAAAAGGTTTCTCATGCTACTGTCACCGGACTCGATAGCCACGTCAAACAGAAGATCCCTTACCTGACCTTCCGGCAACGACATCTCCATGCTTTTTAACGTACCTCTGTCATGGTGGTTCAAAGATACATTATAAAATCCATTAAAATCAAGGAAACGTAAGACATTATTATATAAATCCGATTTTTTTAACCTTTCCTTGATCTGGATCTTCCTCAACGATGTACAGGATTTGATAAAATCCCGATCCTTTCCCTGCCTAGCCTCGTATCTCCTGAACTCCCGATCAATATCGACATCATCCATCTTAGGGGTTACGGGATGCTGGTATATCAATCTGGTAAGGATCATGTTCTCGGTATTCGAGGATGAGATGTTGGACATAACCAGCTTTTTTATATTATCCTTGACCACGCCAATATCGGAACGGGAAGCCCCTGCGGGAACCACGCCAGCCGGCAAGTACGAGGGCCGCTCTATCCCGATATCGGCCAACATCTCATAGGCCTGATCGGTGTCGATTATCGGAGCCGTGTTATGGTACGTATTCCTACCCATATACAACATGCTCCTATCATACATATCGGAAGGGGATGTATTCCCGGACCTTACATACACCATCCTATCCCCAGTAGAATAAGTATCCTGAACCTCGTATATCGGGTTCCCTTTTCCTGTTATCCTATCAAGATCGGAGATAAAGCTATCGTATACCGAATTGCCGGCCTGTATGGAAGACAACATGACATCCAGCGACGCCATAAGATCACGGATATCCTCCGGTCTGGATATAATCATCTCATCGCTGATCGCCTCGCTTATATCCACACCCATGTCGGCAAGATCCATGGCTATGTCATGCAGACGTCCGGCAACGTCCTTGATGTCCTTAAAATCATCCATATCGATTATCTCCCCAACCTTATCCCTTAGACCCTTCATATCCTTAGGCATACTGATATACGGTGTGGTACTATTGAAGTACGAGTCGATAATCGTATTTCCGTCCTGACTCCGAACCTCCATACGGGTCATATTACGATACGTGTCATACATCCGATCTGCGTAATCCTGATCCTCCTGATACCGGAGTGCCAAGGAAGGGTATGGGATGGAGGCGAAAGCCTGATCGAACTCCCGGCGGTCGCTGATACCGCCTACCGCCCTCATGATCGTATCCCTTACCTCTATTGGATTCAAGCCCCTTCTCTTTCCTAACGAGTCATATGTATCCTCATATATCATATAATCATCACCAAGGCCTGACTCGGAGGACAGGAAATACATATCCTTCTCATTAAGATCCCCGTCAGACATAAAATCGACAATCCTCCTCATCATATCCCTTACCCGCTCATACTCCGATCGGTTAGTCATGATATTATCAATCTCATCAGCGTCATACATCCCAGATCGCTCAAGATTGTACCTATTGAGGAATATATCACCGCCGGAAAGGAAGTTAGATACGATCATATCATTAAGATCATTGATATTATCAACACCCAAGGAAGTAAGAGTATTATTAATATCCTTAACCTCATCAGCCATGAAATTGCCGGCGAAATAGTTCTTCCGCTTGATAAAGGACATGACATCATCATACCTAGGTTCCCCATTACTATCCAGATCATATTCTGATGGCATGGACATCCAGTCGCCAAAGAAGGACACGAAGTCGGGGGAGTAGGCCGTACCCCAGACCGATAAGGCCTGCTTCTGGTCGCCCAGCACCTCCATCGCCCTTTGGTATAATCCGGATGGTTGGTCGTTCGGGGCAAGGACATTATCTATCCCACCCTCCTTATTTTTTATAACATAACAAGATCGTCCCATTACTAAATCGTTTTGACACAAAGATAGAAAATCCCGCCTACTCTCACGAGCGGACGGGACACCAAAATAACAACATAATAACAAACCTTATGTTTCTCCGAAAAGTGCAAATCTTTTTGCCGATCCTCACGAACAGGCAAAAGCTCAATCCTAAATTACAAAAAAAATGGAATTTATCGTTTAGCGAAAATATCTTTATCTGATCTATTCAGAACCCTGCCTTTCAATTCCAAGAACCTAGGCATCCATTCTTTAGATATCTTAGACACGATCCACTGAAATCCCTTAGGAGTCACATAGACAGTATTAGTGCCGTAGAACTCGTCATCATTACGATATCTGTAACGAGCATAACCGCTGTCTATCATCCTTTGGGAAAGCAACCACCTCTTACCGGTCTTAGCGAAGAACTTCTTATCCTCAAGCAATATTCGAAGATTCTTCTCCGCTATATCATATCCATGAGCCTCTAGCTTTTCCCGAACCTCTCTGATCAACATATCTGTCTCTTGGGCTATTTCGGCTGTCTTAGCAAACTCAACCATAGGAGCCTGTTCTTTGATGATGTTATCAGATATCCTTTTAGCCTCTAATGCAAGCTTAGCTTCTTTTTCAGCCCTTTCTCTAGCTTCCACCTCATCAGCATACATCCGTAAAGCCTCCGAATAGCTAGATGGTATTTTATTTATCACTTTATGAAAAACATCCCTGTAAACATTAAATACAGATCTAACCTTTCTAGCTATAAAATACTCCATACAAGATATAGAAATCATATAAACATTTACAGGTCTTCCTACTGTCGTATTTTCGCCATTTGTGGCTAAAATCTCATAATCAATACCTTGCATAAACTGATCACTACTTACTAAAGCTCTAACAGCTTTCTCCTTAGCCGAATAAACCAATGGCCATACATCATCTAAATTAACAGGGAATTTATCACCAAGTTTACTTAGATTTAAAACCTTTTCAAAATACGATCTGATAGATAAGTCATCACTCAAAACAATATTACACATAATACAAAAAAACAACGAGAGCCACCAGCGTCCGTTACTCCACCGGTGACTCTCATTTATCGCCTACGCCTAAGCGATATTAATATCTTCTTCTGGTCTAGCAACGGATAGACACCGCAAATATAGACACTTATTTTAAAACAGCAAACAAACAGGAGATATTTTTACAAAAAATGTAATCAGTCACATTCCTCTGTCATATATAGAGCATAGCTATATCTATCCTCTATCATTGTTACCACCTCCTTAATATCAGATAAAGTTAGTTTCTTTATCTCCATATTCCTACTATCCATTCTGACAAAAGAGTTCTTGAACTCCTGCTCGGTTATGGCATCCAACCTAAATAGATTGTATTTTATAAGTAACTGGGTTACGTCAAATATCAGGATATTAAGATCAATATCATCCTTCAACTCATTAAGAAGATCACGCATCATTTCCTTAATGGCGTCAGTGTCAAGTTCCAGCTTCTCGGCCTCCTTCATCAGCTTCTTGATGATACCATTGTACTCGATTATGATATTAGCGTTATCGTCATCGGTAGGTAGAAGGATATCCATCGTACATTTTATACCCACCTTATCACTAAGCCTTTTGTTGAACTCAGTCATATAATCAAAAGCCTGATCCCTGCTTAAAGCGTATGTATGGTCAAGCAACTGCTTTTGTCTGTTATTGACAAAATAATGACTGGTGTATAACATCATCAAGACCTTCGCTCGCTGGATGCGTAGGTCTTGCATGATCTTCCGATGTAAAAAGGCATCTAATTGCATAATATAAAGAGTCCCCACCGGGGCCATCACACACCCGACAGGGACCAACTTTTAAATATCTTACTCGTCAGGTGATGGACTGACGCCGCAAAGATAAGTCAAGATATTTTATTTAGCAAGGATTTTCCGCCTCATTTTCTCCGGATACTACGTTACCGTCGGAAACCAAAGACTTGTCCTCGGCCGCCTTCGTAGGCGAGGCGAACTCCGATGGCAGATCCGGCAGGTTAGGGAACGAGACTTCCGTCTCCTCCTTGGATACCTTGTTCTCCTTGATACTCATCCTAAACTTAGGAGCTATGAAAGGATCGTTGTTAAGATCGATGTTGATCGTAACGTCATTCATCAAAATATCCTCCTTAGTTCTGGAATCACCTATCCATCCTCTTACGTCAGCGGTCATAGGCATCCTGCTAGCCGCTTCCTTGACAGCTTTAAGCCGGTTCTTGATAACATCCACATCTCCCGCCAGCGGAATCATATATGTCTTATTATCCAACCCAGATCTGGCTATAGCGTTATTAAGATCCATTATATCATCAATACTTACGCCTCCGCCTAGACCCTCCGTAATCCTATCAGCCATCGATCCGATCATGGATGAGAATGACGATATATCCTGATTTTTCAATCTTACGGGGTACAGGTAATTTCTTCCATTTCCTGTCTTTATAGCTACGACCGGGATACGTGAATCTTTATAGTCACCATACTTGTCCCTGACGATAGCCGTACAGAACGGGAATATATTATACTTAATATTATCCCTCATCGTAACCTCCCCATTCTCTATATATCCTACGCTCTCGACTTTACCAACCGTCTCGTTGGTAAAATCATTCTCGGATACCATCAACGTACCATTATCATCACTTACGCTAAAATTAGGTCTTCCCGGCAAAACACTGGTAACTGTACCTACGAACGGTATATCAATCTCGCCAGTAACAGATCCTATATTATCCCTATATAACTCAAAGGCCATACTCCTTAAATCAGCGTTACTCCCTTTTGAGTCTGGATCATTGACTTTTAGCACCGAGACGAAATTGCCATCGCTATCCACGATCTTAATAACCATATTATCAACCAGCTCTCTGTAAGCCGACTTAGTCTCATCAGAATTAGGATCAACGGCGTTAAGACTATTGTATTTATCATACAGTCCCTTGGTGTATGGATCTGACATATCCATCTTAAACCTTACCATATCACCCTTGCGAAGGCTAGCCGCTGCTTCCTGATTCACCGACTCGTTGTTAGATCCAAACGTATCACCCGTATAATAAGGGACAATAGATCCATCCTGCCCCTTGCGATACACCATGAACCAGTTGGAGGTCGACAAGGCGGTTTGCCGCCCCAATATGACACCGGTAGCGTTCTCGAAAGCCTGAGCGTCATCCTCGCTAATCATCCATCTTGAGTGGTTATTCGACTCTATAACAGTAAATATGTCGGTTCCGTTGGTGAAATCCATCACCCTTCCATTATCAGTATCAGTGGCATCAGATCTTTTAAGCCCAAGACTGTCCATAAACCTGTCAAGTCTCATTCCGCCAACCTCATAATACATGACCCCACCGATCTCTCTCTTCTGGGCCATCAACACCACCGGGTTCTGGGCGGCGTTAACTTCCGTCCTGCCGGTGGATGTCCCGGGTTCGCTCTCTGTGAGGACATCACCCATAGGTATGGATTTATCGTAATCCTTGACAGCTATACTTCCGTTATCATACAACCTCATCCATTCCACGAATTGAAGAAGAGGCCCATCGGAATAATTATTGATAATATCAATAGCCTCATTAAGCTTATCCTGATCAATCTCATTGCCATTGTCAGCCTCATTCATAAGATCATTATAAGTCTTTATAGCTTCTTTGATCTGATCCTGATCAAGACCATTGATATTCATATCTACAATATCATCAACAGCGTCCTTGATATTATCATAAATATTATCATGGATCTTCAATCTATCTATTATCGATCTAGCCTTATTGATCCTTGAAATAGGATTATCCCCAAACCCGTTAACTAGACTATCGACACGAGGCTTGTTATTATCATATATCTGTCTCTCCCTAGGAGATAAGACATCCTCATTACCGTTCCATATCTTTATAGCTATATTATTGATTCTATCGTCAGAAGGATTTATGATATCCTCATCATCAGGAACCCTCTCGACTATATTACCTTCATCGGTCTTAATCTCGTTCTCCATAGATCTGGCTATCATATGATTATATGTCTTGAACATAAATGCCTCATCCTCCCCTATAAGACCATCTTGGTAAGCCTTGTCTATAGCTTGGTCGTTGGCGTAAAGATCATTGGCATCAGGATTATCAGTATTCCTGAAATCATACTTGCTATCATCCTCCTCATAAGTCTTACCCCATACGTTCGATAATATCTTCATGAACCCGCGCTCCTGCGCCCGGATGAATCTTCTGTCACGCATACGACGAAGAGACTCGTTTATATTCTTATAAGCCACAAGATTATGACGATACTCACTAAGCAATGCCATAGCCTCCTTATAATTATCAACCCCACGGATAGATACGACGTTCTCAAAATCAGCTATAGTATCATAAGCCGCCATAAGATCAGCGGCACTGATCCTTGAATCATTTCTATTTAAGAACAACTTAGATATATCAGCCTCTGAGTTAATTAACGTAGTTAATTTCCTCTCCAATGCGATCCTATCCTCTGTTAATTTAAGAAGCCTATCATTCTCCTTGACCAACTTAGCCTTATCAGATTCAAGAGCGTCCTTCGACGCGACACTTTGTTGAAGCCTCAAGATATTCTTCTCCATCCTCTGTATATCATCCGTAAGCTTCCTAAGTTCTTCAAGATCCCTGCTCGAATCAGTATTAAGACGAGAATATATATCAAGAGCGGGACCTATATCCGTATTGTATATCCTTCTTAACTGATTGGCAATATCGTTCAAATTATCCTTCGCCTCAAGGCCATTATAAGCCATATTGGAGATATAGGCGTTAAACGACCTATTGGATATGCCATCGGTAAGAGAGTCGGCGAATCTGTTGGCCATGGTGAAATTATCCACCTTCTTATTAAACTCATTGACAAGATCGGCTTTATACTCATTGACCTGCTCATCCGTCATATTCATATCGGACGCTATATCGCTATTAGGTATAGATTCGACTACCGTCCTGAAATTCTCCTTCGTATCATCCAGCATCCCCATCTCCGAATCATAACGAAGACGATTGAATACGGCGTCACTAAAATCCTTGTTTATGATCCTACCATCACTCTCGTACGATGTGTCTACACCAGATAATTGAGCGTTAAGAGCCATACTGCCACGAATAGCACGGACAGCGGCGGTGGTCAAGGCGCCGGCATTGGCGTTGTAGGCCTCCACCATCCCCTTGTTCCGGGACATGTCTTGGCTCCATTCCTTTATACCTCCAAAGGTCTTTCCACCCATAATCGATCCGATAATCATACCGATACCGATCTCCTTCCATCCTTGGCTAGACCCGTACATCTCCTTGAACCCATTCTTTATAGCCTCCATATAGCCTATATTCTGCCGGATAGCCATAGGATTGTATCTTGATTCTACCCAATCCTTGGCGGACTTACTAGCCACTCCCTGAAGACCTTCCTCATACAGACCCTCTGATACTGGGCGCTTGATGATATTGAACGTATTTCCGGCTACCTTCTGCCATTTCTTTGGTGTTATGGCTCTTAACGTACCGTTATCCATCCTCTCGGCACCTACGCCAAATATATTGCGTTTTATGAACTTATCCACACCAAGATCCATGCCGAACATATCGCCGAACATAGCTATATTGGATAATGACAATATGCCGACGTTGGCGGCAAATACGGCATTAGCGGCATTGGCATTGTCAGCTCTGAACTTCATAAGCTCCTCATATGGGACTTCCCTTCCATAAGCGTTACGGTAAGACTGCCTGAAATTCTCCTCAGCCTCCATCAGCATGCTTCTGGCCTCGACAGACGCCTCCCACGAGGTAGATGTGCCAAGGAAAGCGAGGGTGTCCAGTCCCTTGCCTATCCTCCGTCCCGTACGGGCGGCCCTAAGGTAGACGCCGAACGCTTTCTTGGTATCCGAAGCCGCTTTGCCTATCCTAGCCAAAGCCACGCCCGCCCTAGCTCCCGTACGAGCTAAGTTCATCAATCCAGCGCCGGAATATACGGCTGACGATAACATGGCTCCAGCGGTAAAAGCAAGACCGGATAAAAAATCGTTAGACCAGAAATTAGCCGTGGTCATGCTTTGAAGGAAATTCATATCCCGCTCCTCACGATTGTAATAATGAGCAAGACCGTAATCCATCTTCTTGTCCTGATCATCCAACCATCTCGTGAAATCGTTATCAAAAACAGCGTTAAAATTACCTCTGGATACACCGGCGTAAATACCATAAAAAGGCTGAATAACACCACCTAATCCATACAAAGCGGCCTTACCTACAAATTTCCCCAAACCTCTCATCCATTTCTCAGTCCTACCTTGACTCCTAGATAAACGTGTGTCGTTATCTACACCGGGGATATAAGACTCGTATTTAGGTATCCAAGTACCGCTACTAAGTCGATACCTTGAATCCTCCAACGATATCTCCGGACCAGTAAGATTAAACCTGCCCTTATAGCTTTGATCAGAAGCCATATATCCTAATGGGGACATATGTTTCATATCATCATAATAATTTGTCTTAACAGTATTCTTGATCCTCTCCGACAATGACGGTATCTGGGACTTTGATCTCTCGGAAGCGGAATACGGATCCAATACCGGAGGCAGGTCACGATCCGGTATATCATAGGGATCCGTACCAATAGCCTTTATATTATCTACGTTTATGGTAGGATATCTGTACTTCTCGGCAAGATCCTTTCCGTTAGAGGTATTATTATAGATTTCCATTGTTTCCATTATTTCCACTATTTCCGTTATTCCTGTTTCTTATCTCCTGATCAATCATATCAGCTATGGGCGAGATGAAGCTCTCGAAATCATCAGTAGTAGATCTTCCCTCGCTCCTCCAATACACCTCATTCTCCTTGCTAAGTATCTGTTGCCATGCCATGACCAAATAATACTGCGGGCAGAAGTCGATCTTCCTTGCTACCTCATCAGCATAGTTAACGCCATCCAGATCAATTGAATACAACGGGGTATTACCCTCTCTAGCCCCTCCTTTGCTATATATATCAACATTTATCCCAGAAGAACCATTATTATACTTATATCCGGAAGCCCTTAACTCGTACATAGAAGCGTTATCGAACAACACGTCAGTAGCGATCATCATCTGATTCTTCCTGATATTACCGTCATTTATATTCGTAAACATATCTATATAAGGCATTACCGTGTCCTTGGCCCCGCTAGCGTAAGCGAATGGAGCTACCAACAATGACTTAGCCATCTTCCCATAAGCGTTGTTGCTTGAGCTGGCGAAAGATATGGGTACGACACCGGAATCATAGGTCTCGGACGGGATGCTTACATCCTCTTTGTAGAAAGTAAGTCCATTCGCAGCCAGATCAGCCTCGCTTACCTCAACAACAGATCGACCATCACCTCCATTATTGCCAATGATCTGATAATTACCATCACCTATAGGGGATATGGTAAACGTTATCTTCGTATTGGCATTATCCTTATCCTTGGGGATAAAACCGCCACCACGGGTGAACAGGTCACTAATCTTTATATAATCATACTCGGCTTGGCTTTTAGACGGATAATCGCCGGAGAAGATATACTCACGCTCGGCGTACTCATGACGATATTGTCTCAAGTAATCCTCGCCGGCTCGCTTGGCGTCATCAGCCAACCTTCCCAGATCGCCACGACTCCATTTGTGCCTAAACACATCGTATTGTTCTTTCTGCATTTCGTCATACATGGCCTTAGCTACGGCCACATTCCTTTTATTGCCATCAGACAGCCCATCAGTCAGCACCTTTATCATATTACCGTCATCAGAAACATCCATAGGAATAAGAGATAATAAATTAATATCATCCAATGTCAATGACGTACCCATCAAATCATTTATCCTATTCACCAATACAGCCGCCTCTCCAGAATTGACATCCCCTAAAACAATAGGGTTATGGACACCAGGAGTGGCCGCATGAATAAGATCGGTCATTTTAACACTATTACTAAGAATAGAGCTATATGCCGATAATTTAGCCCAATCATTTAATGTTATGTCATTTATCCCATCTATATCAAAAACCTTATCACCATTGCTGTTGATATCTTCAAGATTAAATGTCCCAAATCCGTAACTAACATCTATGCCTGATCCACCAAAAGATTTAGCCTCTTTCTCGACTATAGCGTCAACGCCATCCAAAACAGCGTTCTCCGCCTTATTGAATCCATCATTGATCTTATTATACTTCCCTCTTTGAGTATTTAACCCAAGAAGCTTCAGGTAACTATCCTGACCATTGTAATCAAGCAACTCGTTCCTTGACCCTCCATTGGCCTTGAAATAAGCCATGATAACCTGATCGTTATCCATATCCTTGACCACGTTACTATTCTCATGATCAGACGCCCATGCGTCGATCTTCCTTCTAGCGTCATCTGACAGTGACTTAACAAAATTACCCATGCCGGTAGTTACCGCCCTCTCATTGGCTATAAACCCGTTCATGAACTCATCGCTTATATTCACATTTTCAAGATTGGCGCTCTTAGTAACCACGGTAGGACCGGTCGTGTTATCACCTCCGTCACCCCCATTCTCCGACCTACCCAATTTGCTGGCTCTCATCAACGCTGCTTTCTCCATGGCTAGATTATGCCTTTTTGTCTCATTGAACTTAGCTCTCTCCATCATCTGTTGATTGGCCTTGAAATAATAATCATCAACACCCAACGTCTCGTATGAGTTATTATAAGACCATCTCAGCCCGACGCCACGAAGGAACTGCTGTCGTACCATGAACATGCCGGCTCGCTCCGGGCTGTAGTTGCTACCGATAACGCCCTCGGCCTCCTCCACGAAATCATTTCTCTGCTTGATAATATCCGCCAGCTCCGACTCCAACTTAGCCCTCTTGGCCTTGTCATTGCCAACGCCCTTTAGCTTGGCTCGTATGGATTCTTCCTTGACACTGAAATCATCAATATACCCTTTAAGGAAATCTGAGGTGCTTTGAACATTAAATAAGTCAGGATTCGTTCTAGCCATATATCTTCCCTCTAATTGCATCTGAGCCTTACCGTTCTCAGATATAGAAGCCATGGCTATATCCCTGACCTGAGCGTAACTCATCTCATCTATATACATCTCACGCATCTCGCCCGTCCTGTTGCCATTGGAATCAGTCACCGGGACATTGACTTTCTTCCCCTTGTTAAGGGAGATGAAATTCTTCATCTTCTCATCAATCTCAGCGTGGTAATCCGTATAAGGGGTATAATGTATAGGATTAAGACGTGTCCCTACCTGACCGTCATTCATCCAAGCCACGGCATCCGCAAAAGCCTCAGCCTCGTTTATAGGACTATACATCTTGGGATTGTTCAGCTTCATATCCTCCATCTTCTCGCTAAAAGCCCGGATCTCCCTAGTACCGGCAATAGCATTCAACACACGGGTATCCAGAGCTTCTCCAAGGCGAGCCTGTATGCTTCTGGCTATACCGTCGGAAGCCAAATTAGATTTACGATACACGTTATTCACATCCTGTATCAGCCCATTTAACCTGTTCTGAAGATATTCCCTGTCCTGAGGTTTTATAATGTCAGAATTGATAATATAATCAGCATACTCGTTTATAGCCTGCCGATTGGTATCTATCTTCTGCTGCATGTACCCCATCCCCTGCATCATGACATCCATGTTGTAGGGCGATACATACTTGCCGTAATTCCTTAATATACTATATTGTGAAGCCATCCTTTATCCTTTCTTGCCTTTAGTTACTTCCTGAGCAGGATATAATCTCCTATAACTCAATATATCTCCTTGAGGATCAGCGATTAATTGTCCATTAGGACCAATCTTTACATCCCCGAATATAGACCTTAATGTATTCATGGTCGTAGCCGTATTCCACTTCTGTTGGATCTCGTCATTTACGCTATCAAAATACCTAGCCCAGTTCTCGTCAGTATTAGCCAAAGCCTGTAATATTCGACTTTGATAACCCTGACGTTGAGCTATATTCTTATCATACGTATCAGTCCAAGTCCGGGCGTTTACATTATCAGCCCAAGTCCTTTGAGCCACGTTCCCTTGTTCTACCTCATTAATGTATCTGCCTATATTGGAACTCATGATAGCCTGTAAATTGGATGATAAAGCCCCTCTCTGGGAATCCGGGACATTACCCATCTGATCCAATTGTGATTGGAAAGCACGATTAGCCTCAACCATATACTGATCAGCCGATCTCAACACCGGGTCCACGGTAGGAGCGTAATGTCTTTCCAGACCTTCCGTTGTCACGGCTCCCGGAGTCATCCTGAACACCTCAGGAAAGTCAAGACCACCACCTACTATATTCCTGCCTCCATTGCCGCTGTTCGACTTACCGGCATTTGTATTGGTCTTAGGGAGTGTATTGGGGTCAATCAGCTCAGGCATATCCAGTTTAACATCAGGTTCCTCCACATCACCTATATCCATAGGACCGGGAGCCACCTTATGAGGGTCAAGTATAAAATCAAGACCTTCCATTCCTTTCATGGATCTCAATGCCTGCATCTTAAGCATATCCTCCCCAAGTATCTTATTAACGACATCCTTGTTCTTGTCAGAGAATAGTTGGCTAAAATGGGTGATACCAGCATCGTTAAGAGCCTTATGCTGTTCCTCTGTAACAACGTCTAGACCGATCATAGGGCGAGATGTGGTAAACAAACCTAATTTATTGTCTCTCATCCTATCATGATATGCGGCTTTCTTGTCTTCCGGGTAATTACCTTGACTATCCTCACCGCCAAAGGAAACGAGCGTCGTGTAATCCCGAAGCGCCTCGGCGTTGGCGATGATCGGGTTCTCAGCCGTAGCCAAGCCCATCCAGCTACTTGTCTGACCGTAGATAGCGTCTTGCAATGCCCTAGCCCTAGCGCCCTCTGAAGCTCCCATATAAGCATCGTAAGCGACCGGATTGAATGTCTTATAATAATTCAACCTCTCATCCGTATTAATACCTCCATAAGAGCCATCAGTTCCTTGGCGTTGATAACCGAAATAGTTAGGATCATTGTTGAACCTATTCTCGATCGGGCGGAAAGTTAATTTACGACCGAACAAAGACGTGCCTCCTATCTCCATCTTCTGGCGAATACCAGCCACTTTCTTAAGCAATTCTTTCTTAGCATCGGCTATATCCTCCTCCGTAAGACCGTATTCTTTCATGGATCTGGATATGATGTTATCTATCTCACCACCCTTAGCGAAATACGTATCCTCATCCTTCTTCATCTTCCGGTCTTCCTGCTCTTTGTATATGACATTAGCGAAGTCCGTAAATCTTCCCTCTAATCCATTAACGGTATCGTTGCTATCATTTATAGCCTTTGACAATACGGAGGCGTTTAAACGCCTTGTATTCTCATCATCTATCTTATCGTTTTTCTTCAGCTTCTCCAGCGCCTTTTTCTGATCATCGTAAGCCGATTTAAGACCGATCTTAGCCTTATACCTGTCCATTAACGTAGCATACGTATCCTTAGGCGTGGCTTTGATCCCATACGTATCTCTGATGTATTTAGCGAAATCCGGCTCTATGGTTGTGTCGTCGGTAATAACCTTCGTTCCCTGCTCCAAGGAAACGGGGGTTCCACCATCGGCGTGCTTCTGCCCCATAGCCTCCATCGGCGCCTCTCCGGGCTGCGTCACGTACTCACCCTTCTCGACCTCTACGTTGGCTTGATCTTCCATCGACTTAGGTAACGGATACAGGTACTCACCGGTAAGGCTTCCGCTATCGAACCTATTATTAGGTCCTAGATAAACACCCCCACCATCCTTGTACTGCATCTGGGATTGCCTTCTTTGTCTGGCCTCACGCTCCTGAGCTAACCTGATATTGGTACGAGTACCTTTCTCTGACGCTATCCCAGAAACCACGTTACGAGCCAACCCCATGATACCACTAATTCCTGAGGCTATGGTGGTTATCGTATTAGCTGTTTTAGCCCCAGTGGATAAATCACCATATCCCTCGCTTCTCATACGCCCTATACCACGACCCATCTGAGTAAATCTAGACCCTATATCATCAGCGCCATAGTAGGGGATGGTGGTAAAATCAAAAACATCCGTCTCGCCTGAACCGGTCTTAGACTTATCAACATCGTTAACAGTTATGTTATTAAGCGTAATACCATTGTCCTGATAATTCTCAGCTATACGCTGTAAACTACCCTTGAAGCTAGCCGGAAACACATTATCCTGATCAAAAGCATTAGCGTATTTAGTCCTCAACTGATCTGGAGTATCCAAAGAATATATCCCTAGCGGATTGACCGGCGCGGGTAATCCTTGGTTGGTATTCACCAAAGGTTCTATACCTAACCCTTGTATACCGTCCATATTACCAAGCATATACGACCCGACTTCCCCGGCCTCTTGATATTTAGGTATCTTCCTCTTGATTACGTATTTGCTCATGTCTAATTAATTTCGTTCTGACACAAAGATAATTTAAAAAAACAGAGACTCATCATTTCACAACGATGAGTCTCTCAGCAAATGCTATTATTATGTACAGAATTAAATTCTTTTTATGAATAATGATCCTATAGCCTTAACCAAATCATAGAAACCAGCAGAACTGAGACCTACAGCCACTCCATATAATAGAGCCTCCCACCATTCACTCCCTATAAGCAATGGAGACACCTTTAGTAGCCACGCTAATATACAAACCAGCATACCTATGACTACGGCGGATAGGACTTTAGCCCACTTATGGGTGTCAATATACGGCACTACCTTGGCTAGTTGGGTAGCTGACATCGTGACAAAAGCCATGATGCCGGTAAAGGTAGTTAGATCAATGGTGATAGTCCCTTCTGATGGGATTACCTCTTGCGCCATCAAAGCGAACGGCGTCAATAACATAGCAAATAAAAATAACAATCTTTTCATATCTAAAACGTTTAATTACTTCGCAAATATAACACTAAACTGATTAGATATATAAATATTTATTGGAATATAGATATACGACAATATCCAGAGCCTATATATCCCTTTCCTAAATCATATAATCCACCCAAAGGATTAGGCATTTTTTCTAATTCCCCTTTCACATCTGTCCATACGAACCCGTTCCCATCTATCATCTTAGTGTTAGTAAATACATATTTATCATATTTCACGCATCCCGGATGACCGGATATATACGAGGACCCTCCACCACCAGCTTGAATAGCGTTCGACGATATCCCGCCGCTTGGTCCTCCATAAAAGCCTCCTCCTCCACCAGAGGAATACGAAACGCCATCAAAGCCACATCCTCCTCCCACTCCTAATAGACCTCTATTTCCGTTAGTTAAATTATTGTCGGAGTTAGATCCTCCCGCTACTTGGGATGCAGGAGTTCCCTTGGCATAGCCCCCCAGATACGCCTTCAACCCTCCCGCTGATCCTCCATGCCCAATAAAATAATACTCACATCCTCCACCGCCTCCCCCGGCTACCATAATACGGGTCTTTAAAGAATCTACGTTTAGAGGATCGCTATTGTTGGACAACCTCAAATCTGTAGCTCCGCCCCCGGCTCCCTCATAGATATACCTTCCAGCGCTCTCATTAGTCATTGAATGCCCTGAACCTCCTCCATTATAATTATATTTTACAACATTACTCGTCTGCTTAAGTCCACCATTTCCACAATACACATAAATGATATCACCACCAACTAACTTGATAAATCCAGCCACATATCCACCATACCCAGGGTCATTAGATCTGGTAAACCTATCTTCGCTATCATTGTAACCATAATTACCTTGACCACCCCAGCACTCAACATAATAATACGCCGACTTTGGAGCCACAAATGTATGGTAATTATTACTATTATAAGTGTATGTATACAATACATCCAAGCTTTTGGGGCCTGTCATTACACGTCTTCTCATAACATACCTCCCCTTAGATATTTTACTAACAATGCTATAACCATCCTCCTATCATCAGCCATAGCATCTACCCATCTATTCTCCCATCCTAAACTACTAGGGGTGGGGGGGGGGGGGTAAAACAAGCCCCCTTAAATAACATATCAAATAAAAACAACAACTTATTCATAACAAATTATTTATCATTAAAATACTAACTATTATTTCTACTCACACCTTTTATGTTAAGGCTTAACCCCGGTATCATATTAAGAACCAACCGCCTTTTTGCCTGTTCCCTACGCATACGCTCGGCCTCCGCTATCTGCGCCTCCGATTGAGGATCATCCTTAATATTATTGGCGATGTCCTCTATAGCTTTCTCGTTAGCGCCAGATTGAGCTAGCATCTTATATAACAGGTCTTGGCCTTCCTTCTCCCACCAAATATCCATAGATGGGCGAGAAGCCAAAGAAGGATCGGCAGGGGCTACCGTCTCAGGTACGGGCTGCTGACCTCCGTCCCCCGTGCCCGAATCCCGCTGTCCGAACTCGTATCTCATTGGCTCGTTCTCCGGAACACCATACCTATTAGCGAACATATCAGCGAACTCAAATCTCTTCTCATTTCTCAAGGTCGATCCAAGAGGCCTACCGTATCCTTGATTCCATGCCACGGTAGCGTCCTTGTAGTTGACGGCGTTATCGAAATCGGATTTAGAATACATATAGTAATTATATACATTACCTTGAGCGTCCTTGTCGAAAAACTTTCCTTGATTGATGTAATTCCAACCTAACCCCGGGACCTTGCCTTGATACTCATCCACGAGATAATCCAACTGCTGTATCAATGTCGGTTTCTTCCCATACCTGCGCTGTAGCTCCTTCTTCCTCGGTCCAAGCCATTGTTGGATGCCAAAATCACCGGCGGCTCCTAGGGCATCGGTGTCCCCTCCGGACTCGGCGGCGATGTTCGATAGGATGCCGATAGCTTGAGTTTGTGGTATCCCCTTCTTATCGGTCAGATAATCCCATATCTCATCATACACAGCCATCTTATTATCCTCTGATCTATCAGGATCAATTACATATTTACCATCTCCATAAGCCCTACCTATGCTTACAGACCCGCCCTTATCTTTCTTCTCCTTATCATCATCCATCAACATCTTACCAACTATAGCCGCCGGCAAAATAGCAGGAACGTTTTTAATGGCTTTTTTTATTTTATCCGATGATTCTTTCAATACCTCTCCAGTAGCTCCAAGCATGTTATTAGAATAATCACCAGCATAATTGCTACCTATACCACTCACAAGGTTATACACATCAATCTCATCCATGCTATCGATATACTTATCAAGGTCATCAACAGATGGAGTCCTTCCATATGTATTATAAAATTTATTCCACAAGCGAAATCTAGCTTGAGTATTAAAAGCTATTTTCTCTGATATCTCATCACTTGATGAGTTTGGTTTAGCCCTATAAGCGTCTTTTAATAATGACTTATCATTTTCGGATAAATAAATCTTATTATAATTATTACTTGAATCATATTTATGTCTAAACTCATGAGATAGGTTAGATAAACTCTCATCACTCCTAGTAACAACCTTATTGTATTTACTAGTATAAAACCCTTTAGCATTACTATTATCCAAAGCGGAGGATACCTCATATCTAAAATCATCAAAATCAGAATCCGCTGATACCCTTAGATTGTAAGCTTCTTCCAACCGTTTCCCATTATCATCAAGCATAGAATCTATCTTATCCTTAATATGCTTGTTAGACACATCATTTATATTTTGGAGATCAACACCATTATCAATCATCAAATCCACAGCCGCCTTATAAGAATCAGGAAGATCATTATAATTCCTTGAAATTCTCTCATGGACATCCTTGTTAAAAAAATCCCTAACCAAAGGTTCATCATGAACATATTTATCTACAAGATCATTATCTACAAGAAAATCATACAATTTACGTTTATCTTCTGGCAGAGGAATCTTCTTTACTTTATTAGCGAAAGAAAAAAATTCACCTAATACCGGGAATAGCCCTAAAGCTGATAATGTCATTCCTAAACCATCCCCAGCCTTCGATGACTCCACAAAATCTCTCACATCCATAACATCCCCAATAATAGGGATACCTCCAGCTATAATCTCGGTAATGTCAACTCCATCGTTTATCTTCTTGCCATATTCAGTATTAAGATTTATGCCACTAGATCCAACGGAGGTGTTATCCCTTGAAGCCACATATCCACCCCCTTGTTTCTTATCCATCTTCTCTCCCCATAGCCCATATTTCCCCCTAGGCCATATACCGTCTATGGCATCCACATAACCAACGGGGTGCTCCCCGTCCAGACGCCGGTCCCGTCGCTCGTCCGCTGGGTACAGGGCGTTGGCCAACGGCTGCGTGATATGACCCAACCCCTTATCCTTGGAACTCGACATAGCATCCACCACAGTCCGATATACAGGTCTTAATTTCTCAGGTAAATATAGCCCCGCCTCATCAACCAACTCACCTATCTTCTTATTTATACCCCTGATACTGAAATTATAATTACCCATGCCATTATTCAACGGGGACAACGCACCTCTTATCCCATTCATGCCTTTAACTGCGGCTCCTCCGCTAAGGATATCAAACTCCGGGGACACGTTTCTCAAAGGACTATCATCCATACCCCTGAAATACATAGGACGCTCGCCTCTTACGACACGATCAAGATCCTCCTTATATAAATCCTTTATCCACGATGGGATTTCCTCCGGTTTATTCTTCTTAGACATATACTACATTTTTCACAAAGATAACTATAATCTCATAAGCCTAAAAACACGAAACGGGCACATAATAAATCATGTACCCGTTTATACGCTAATGCATGTGATAAGCAGCCAAAGCCCCTTTAGCTTTCTCCTTAGACTTGTACTTAGCCGGCCATAATTTACCGGTCTTGTTACTGACCACTCGCCAATCACTCCCTACTTTCTTGATACATCCTGATTTCGGGCATTTGCCCTTCTTTTTACTGCTAATTTTCCCTGCTGCCATAACATCAAATATTTAAAGGTATATAATCACCTCAATAAACTTTCTCATCATTACTAAACCAACGTACTATCATCTTGAACCGACTCTCGATGTCATTAACGAACCTAGCCAAGAACCAATCGCCACGAAGACGATCACGCCACCTCCGATGATAATCGACAGCCCTGGGGTCGATCTCCCGGCCAATGTCATTCACATCCTTAACCCATATCGGAAGATTGTTCGTATCGTCTTTGACCTCGTTAAAATAGTCATTTATATTTATCTTCTGATCAACCTCCGTCACCAGTATCTCACGGCTATCATCATTGGTTATAGGATACCTTAACCGCTGGCTCATATCGTTCTTGTCGGCGATAACCATCCGAAGCTCACCGCTGTTGTTGGTATCATTATAAAACCATGCCTTATTAAATCCAGTAGTCCTAAGAATTTGGTAATTAACCTCATCCTGATATCTTCTGGCATCCATCCGATATTGGTAGTTGGTGAGGATCTTATTCACGTACTGCTCACGTACCGGAACCTCTATAACAAACGGATATAGCTTACCATAAAATACTTGATACGATTGGTTGGTCAAACCATGAGACCATAAACCTATCTCCTGACTTTCACTTGAGTAGTTCTTTCCGGACTGGAAATAATGCTGGTGCTCGATATAATAATCAGGGGTGTAGGATAAATATGATTTCCACTCACCCTTCAGGCAGTTATATCCAACGGTGAACGAGACGTCCGTGAAATGGCTGGCGTCCTGCAACTCCACCGCCTGTCCGTTCCTGTAGAACCGGCCGCCACGGAATTGGTACTCGCTCGGATTCCCTACCGGTATATAATCTTTCTTGGTTATTAGAACCCTCTTGAACCGATTATCCCAGCCCATGGATAGCCCTATACCAAAGAACTTGTTATCGATATCATAATAAGACAACTCAGCGTCCGTATCAGCGTTATATATCCGGCTACGGATGATCTTCATCTGAAGATGCTCCTTAAACCAGTTTCTAAGCCCCGGTGTGACCTCCGTAAGATTCCTACCATTAGAATCTACCTTAAACACCTGACCACGCCTTAAATCGACCCAAAAATGCCCAAACTCGCAACTGATCATATCCCGACTCTGGGTCCCGGAATATCCTAACGTCGTATTATTATACTCAATGCCACGAGAGGCGAAAAGCCCACCTGTCCCTAGCTCGCTATTCTCCGGGGATATTCTTTCTGCCAGCACGTCTATAGCGTTATATAGTCCTACCTGATTCTCGAAGCGAGCTAGTATTTGATCCGACTCTATTCCCTTCATGCTTATAAGCTTTCCGAACGAGGTCTTGAACTCATGGTAATCCATAGGCTTGTACGACAGCCAAGGATCGGTCATGCCGTTCTCCGACACGTCGGCGGTGCTCCATATGACGCCGTTGGGTCTTTGGTAAGCGCAGTCCCAAAAATTGCTATCATACGTCTCTGGTAATGACCTGCCACCTAACGTAAATCGATTCTTATACACAGGACTCATCTTAAACACATTACCCCTTGATATAGGGACATTACGCTCCTGAGTCCATGATATATAATCCCCCACCTCCGGATAGAACCCCTCGTAAGGCTCAGGACCGGCTATACGGAAATTGCAATTGATCTCAGACTCCACAAGAAACTGAGGTATGCCATAGAAATATAGGAAGAAACGACCGCTAAGATACATATCTCCGGTCTTGCAAACCATCTCATAAGCGCTCTTCCGGCTAGGGAAAGAGTATAGCGATCCGGTATCCGTATCGGTCTTGTTAAGATAATCCTCCCCAGTATCGTAATTGACGAAATAACGGGGATACCCGATGTTTCGATAATCGTAATAAGGGAATGGTATCATGTCCCCCTGACCAAACTGAGTCAAATAAAACATAGGCATCTTCCTCTTAAGCGAGAATCTTGATATAAATACATCACCTCCAAAAACAGGTTTACGCTTATCCTTATCCATCAACCCGCAACCACCTAACGATACCCACCTGATATCCTCTATCTGCCCGTATTGAGCCGGAGAATATTTCTTTATCCTCATATAGGGGCAGGATACGAAAGATTCACGTGTCATAAAATGAGGCGTCATACCAGCCACCTCATCGTTACGAATATTACACTCATCCTGAATACGGCTGGTATCGTAACTTGAAACCAACTCCGGATATTCAAGCATATACTTATCCATACCAAATGACATGAACAATGAATGCTCACGATCGAGGTTGTTTATGATAATAGGCTTACCGCCTACAGTCTCCCCTTGCGAAGAGATATCTGTTACCGGATATAACCCGCTCTTGATATATTTAGCCGTTGACAATCCACGTAGCTCCGACGCCCCTATTTTTTGGTAAAATAAATTATAATGAGCGACAGAAGTATAATAATAAGCATAGTTCCGTCTAGGTCCCCTATCTATCAATGCCGTTAACCACTGATACCTGTACTTGCCTATATCCACCACGGACTGGGCTGTGGCCTTGGCGATACCCGTAGCCAGACGGATAGCCGTCAGCGCTATGCCGACAGGGTTGGCTAAAAAGAACACGCCTCCACCGACATATTGCTGTGAAGCCGACTGATATGTATACTCAGCTATAGCGGATATTAAATTAGCCATAGCCTCCACCGTAGCCAATGACGTTGCCATACTGTAAGCCTTACTCCCTAATATCGTCCATTTAGGGTGATCCTCCACCTCCCTGAATATACCGGAGGATTTACCTAATTGATAACCATCAACAAGGCACTCGGTGGGAGCGTCAGGCTTGTTAAAGGCAATATCAGGACTTAAGAATGAATACCAGATATTACCCTTCCTGTTAAACGGATGCGTTATAAATTTCTCACGATTAATATCCTTATAGATATACATATCATCAGACAAATCGTTGTAAGGGTAATTAGGATAAAGGTTAGCCGATCCATCGGGATCATCGTACTTAAACATATCATAAGCCAGACCGGTTCCGATAACGCTCTTATCCAACGTCCTATCGCCCCTATACAACTCATATCCTATTATAGAATCCCTTCTAGCCTTATCTATAAGACCGTTCTCTACCGCTATATCCAAAAACTCATTAACGATATCGTCATCAAGCATCACCCCCATAGGATAAATATAGGAGTCAACTCCATATTGACCGGTCAGCTGAGACGGATTACCCATAAAAGGAGCGACAGAGTTATCCGGGAACTTGTAATGACGTATAGGTCTCTGACAAAACGTGGTTGACGTATTGGGGTACTCAGCGTTACCCCCATTACCGGTGAAATAAGACTTACCCCCAACTGATTTAGGAGACCCATAGTATTTCGTCAAAGAATCTATTATGTCCTTCCTCTTTGATCCTCCCGATGATATCCCGATCTTACTTGAATCATACAACTCAAAATTAGCCGGGTACTTATTAGTAGACTCCCAATATCCGAAATCACCATACTGATATGGTCTGGGAGCGCAGTCAGCGGGTTTATCTCCACATGAGACACATTTCGCCTCATAGGTAACAAATCTCCTTAATTTCAATTCTTTCGTGAAGAAGAACACGTATTTCACCTCCAGCGGCCGAATGCCAAAACAGAACGGGGCGGGGAAGATGGCGGTGCCGGCCGTATAGAATCCGGCAAGCTCCTTCATGTCCTGCCTCATGGCGAAACCGGTGAAGAACACGCATACCGCAGGCTCGATGCAAACATATATCTTATGGAAAGTAGTCTTGTCATCATTCCAGAACAAGTACTTTGGCATCATAAATATCTTATGATCCACGTAATTCACTATAACACCTTTCTTGGCATCATTAGCCAAAGGATTAGGAGCCACGGTACCTTCCTTGTCCGAGAAAAACGTTATACGAACCTTATTGTATGATGATGAGTCGCCGATCGGATAATTATAGTTACCCATCATCTCTATATACATAATACCGTTATCAGGATCGGATAAACCACTTATGTATTTCTCGTAATCCAACTCCACCCATCTGGCGTATGAGGATACATGTGGATAGAACTTGAAATAAGTCAAGTTGCTTCTACCGAACCAATTGGTCTTGGCGTCAATATCATTCTGCACAGACACACGACCTTCCCAGTCAGTAGTTATACCGGTATTAAACTTAGAATTATCACCATCGCCAAAAAGACACATGGCGTTCTCGATACCAAACTGACTCTCATATTGGGGAAAATAAGCCTCCATCGTATCCATTAACTGATCAAGCATCGTCTCCGTATGCTTCTTTCCTTCCCATCCGGGATATTGATACAAATATGTGCACTTACCCAATGACCTACCCCCTTGGAATGTAGGAAGTTGAACATCGTTAATAGTAGGATTCACGTGAGGATCACCTACCGAACACCCATTAGTACATATACCCTCATCATATAACTGCCGAACATTAGACATATCCTGACACAAGACCAAGGCGGAGGAGTCTATATCAGACGGGAATTTATCCTCATCCTGACCATCCAACCATTCCTGAACCAGATCTATGATATTCTTACCTCCACTGGAGTAATTATCGAAATCACACAATACAGAGAATTTCCTTTGTGACTCGGCGTTACTTTGTATTAATGTCGTAGGTTCGGTCTCCACGTAATCACTAGCCAGCTTATACGTAAAATCAATCCTAGAATCCACCAAAGAGTTTTTATCCAATATAGTCCTGGTCTCTATCCTCTCGATATCATCACATCCACTAGGGAAATCGGGAGCCTTTATACCGTCTTGATCCTCCGGCAATGATATAGCAGCGCATAACTCGTCAGTAATACCTACATTAGATTCTATGATATCACACAGGTTCTCTATATTATCAGCGATATAATCAATAGCATCATCTACCGTAACATCTTCCCCCATCGTGTTGATAACGAATTGGGTCTCTCCTACCGTGGCATATTCCTGCTCTACATATCTGAGTTGCTTGACATCTAGCTGATTCTTGCATTCTCCTCCAAAATCATCAAATCCCCAAGACGGGTCGTTTATGATCTTTGCCGTATTCTTAAACTGCCAAAGATGACGGCGGCTGTTCCCGGCGCACTGCGGGTTGTTCTCCAGCACCGACGCAGCCGACAGGTCGTCAGAGTTACCGTCCTCATCAACGATAACCTCCATCTCCTCCCTTGTGGCCGGACGAGGGATAAGCGGGAATCTAGCCGTCCTGTATCCTGTATTGGTAAAGAATCTTATACCCAACGGATATACCTCGTCACGCATGAAAGAGGCGTATTTAGAGCAAGCCACACCGTCTTTATACAAATTCTCCGTGGCTATAGATGTCTGCCATTTAACGAAATGACCCAAGAAGTTAACGACCGGTTGAAGATTCCATTCGTTCTCCACGGTCAAGCCGTATTGAAGAAGACGATTCCCGACAGACGTCATACCTCTGGCTGTCTTATATACCGGTATTTCCTTGGATAACTTCTCCATGGTCGTACGCTCGCTATACTGATCCGTAAGGTAATAGATGGTCCTTTCCGTTATCGGATGTATACCTTCTATGAAATACTCAAGAACCGGGCTTTGCTCACCATTAAACCCAACCGTGTTCTGTATAACACCTATCTTATAATGAGATACCTGCTTGTCTATATTGGATACAGTAAGGCGGATACCCATATTGGTTGACTTACCCCATAAACCATCACGGATAACCATATCTTGGCGATCGAATAACATGATTGGGTTGGTCAATGAGCAATATCCGGTCTTCTCTATCCCGAACTCATCGCACAACGCCACGCAGAACTGGTAGGTCCCGGCACGCAGGCTTCCCCCGAACTCCACGACCTCAGGCTCCACGCACGGGGCCGTCAGCAACGGGAACACCAGCAGCTTCTCGCAGGCCAGCCTACACCTCTCTATTGGCTTGTCATCCCCACATGTCTTATACCCATGGTAATGATACCAAAAATCACCATCATCATCCGGATTAAGAGCCTTATCGACCATAACATATCGCTGGGGATTATATCCATCGGTCCAGTATATCACCTTCCCGCATTTCTCGTCCTTGATCTCTATGTCGAATATCGGGTGATGGATGGAGAAGTTAAGACAAGGATCATCAACCCAGTCCTCTATCAGGATCTCCATCAAATCACATATCTCATCAAAACGACCATCCGACTCCTCAAGCCTCTCGCCAAGGATACGATGGATGTCCTTTCCCGATCCAGCCAATTGATCCTCCACGGTCTTGATATAATCCAATGACCGCATGAACGTGATCTTAGACGTATTATCATCCGGATTAGATAGAAAGAAATAAGTGTTATCACCAGCTATATCATTCTTATACCCAATAACCTTATAGCCATCGAATCGCTTACATAAAAGGGTACTAGGCTCGTTCTGGATCTTTAGCTGGCTTCCATCGTCACCCTCTATGGTAGCGTTCAAGGCGAAACTATATTCAGACGGGGATAGATCCTGTGGATGCTTATCCCTGTTCATCCCGGAGTCGGGAACCGCTATGTTAGAATTGTTCTGCACGATGTTATGTTTTTCGCAAAGATAACA
>ERZ773204.794-NODE-794-length-26495-cov-17.740658_pt1 | contig 26495 bp, 17 predicted proteins | sample MGYA00581007_ERZ773204 | MGnify/ENA primary metagenome ERZ773204 (study PRJEB29015, sample SAMEA2737757) | human gut metagenome | biome: human gut; feature: human-associated habitat; material: faeces | place: China | collected 2012 ... | reverse complement strand
TGGTGTAGGTGTAAGGCACAGCTTTCATGGCTTTGTTTGCGCCATCCAGTACAGGCAGCCACATTTCATGCGAAACGCCCTCAATCGTGACCGAGGTGTACACCATGAAGCCTGTTATGGGGTCATAAACATAGGGCAGGCCGTTAAATTTCTTGACTTCGTAGCTGGCAGAAGGATACAGCTTTTTCACCTCTGCCCAAGCGTACGCCCAACTTACATATTTCAGTTCCGTGTTGCCGGACTTTTTGACTTCCAGATGATCTTTGAAGTCGATAGCAAATAATTTTACGAATGGATTTTCCATAAGAATGCCTCCAATTCTGATAAAGAAAAAAGGGCACAACAGCGTCAACTGTTGTGCCCCATGATGTGAAAATTACGGATTGAGCAGAAAATCAATGATGTTTCGATGAAGGATTCCGTTTCGGCTTAAATTCATCAAATCACCACTGATAACATACTTAGGATAGTTGTCGTGCAGCCGCTCAAGATTACCGAACTCCCGCTCTTCATCGGCGGGAGTGATCAGGTAAGCAACCTGAATATAGAGCTTTTCATTTCCACGGTAGCAGATAAAATCAATTTCGGTGTCGTCCAGCTTGCCGACCTGAACTTCATAGCCACGGCTCCGCATTTCCAGATATACGATGTTCTCATACAGCTTGTTGCTGTCAAGTTTTTCGCTTTTCTTGATAACGTTCCGCAGGCCAAGATCGACTGCATAGTACTTTTCTGTGCTGGACAGGAGCGCTTTTCCTTTGATATCATAGCGGCTTGCATTCAGAAGGATAAAGGCTTCCTTGAAATAATCAACGTAGTTCAGTACGGTAGCAGTGGTTGTCTTGATTCCTTCCGAAACCATGCGTCCACTGATATTACGGGCAGAAAACGGATTGCCGATATTGTCCAGCAGGAATGCAAGGACATTACGTAATGCGGTCTGTTCGCGAATATTGTGGCGCAACATGATGTCACGGACAATGATAGCCTCGTAAAGATCGTCCAGATAGGTGGTGATTGAATGATCGTCAGGGAGGAAGAAACGCTGCGGAAAACCGCCGTACTTCAAATAGTCTGCGAAGAGCTTTTCATCCGAAGTATAGGTTCCGTTTTCAATGCATTGCTGTTTTGCTTCGGCCAGCGAAAAGGGGAAAACCTGAATCTGGATGTATCGTCCGGAAAGATAGGTTGCCAATTCGCCGGAAAGCAGCTTGGAATTGGAGCCGGTCAGGTAAATATCACAATCGAAATCGACACGAAGAGAATTGATTGCAATCTGCCAGCGCTCCACCTCCTGAATCTCATCCAGAAGAATATAGATTTTGCCGGTGCAGCCTTCCGCTTTTTCTGCGATGTAGTCGTAAAGCGTTTCTGCAGTACGGGTGTTGCGGAAGCGCATGGACTCAAAATTGGCCTGAATAATGTTCTGTGCGGGAATGTTGCGATGGAGGAGCACGTCCTTGATCTGACCGAGAAGGACTGTTTTTCCACAGCGCCGGATTCCAACCAGAACTTTGATCAGATCCTGATCGATAAAAGGAATGATCTTATCCAAATAACTTTTGCGCAGAACCATCGTGCATCACCTCATATTCTTATCTTAGCATACAATTATTGTTGTGTAAACAGTATTGTGCTTTTATATTAAACAAAAATAGCTGAAACGCAAATTTTGTGTGCCTATAGGCGTACAAAAATTATGCTGTATGGATAATGGTAAACCTGCGGCTGCTTACATTCTTGCTGTACCGATTGAAAATATCGGGCTGTTCTTTCTTCAAACGCTGGGAGTCTACCCGTTTACTTTCGGAGGATACCCACGATACCTTATAGCCCGGTGCTGTGCCATAAGCGGCATCCTGCATTTGTAGCTTGACCTGCTGCTCAATAGCTGTTTTCTCCTGTTCCATCTGCTCGATTTGATCAGAAAGCTCCTGCCGCTTGTCCAACAGATTACGGATGGGATTCAGATCGGCAGTTTTGTTTCTATCATCTGCAGAGTACAGCTGATTGATCTGCTGTGTATCCCCCTCGCTTCCGGTAGGTACAGGCGGAATTTCGGGCATCACATTGTATTTCCAGAAGTGCTCTTCCTTGGCAATGAGGTTGTTCAGAACTTCTTTGTCGGTTGTGATCTTGTGAATCACCAGTTCCTCCCCGAAAATCAGAGCAGCAATGTACCAGCAGTCAAAACCGCTGACAGCCAGATAGTGATTGACCTGAGCCATGTAATGTGCAGGGATTTTGCCATCTGCCCACTTATCCGCAGAGAACGGTGAAACCGTTTTGCATTCCAGTCCTGCTTTCTGCCCGACAATCAAACGGTCAAAGTCCGCCAGAAGCAGTGGATGTTCCTCACTTTGGTAGATGGCATTTGCACGGCGTACCTTCAGACCGGTTGCTTCGGTGAAGCGTTGTGCGACATAATCTTCCAGATCGCGTCCCTGGCGCATAGCCTCATTATCGATGTTCTCAATAGTTTCGCTGTTTTTGTCGCAGTAAACCTGAAAAGCAGAACGATAGGGATTTACACCCAGAATGGCACCTGCATCGGTGCCGGTAATACCGCACTTGCGGTAACGGAGCCAATCTTCTTTGGACAGGTTCAAAGTTGAAATCAATCTTTTCATGCACTTTGCATCCTTTCTCTCATAATTGATTCGGTAATGATGAAGTCGTATTCCACCAAGTCTTTCATAATCGTGGAAAAGTCACTGGCCAATGAATGGCAAGAGCCAACCCACAGGTCATAAAGAAAATCCAGAATATTATTTTGCACCCTGAGATGGTTCCAGTAGCGCTCCTCCAGTCTGCCCTCGGATTCCAAAACAATAATGGCGGTGCTGATGGTACTTTTCATCGTGATCTCATAAGCCATGGTAACGCTGATTTCAGAAGCACTCTTCTCAACGTTGTCAAAAAATTCCGTGAATTCCCTGAAAATGCGGTTATTTACATCATTCATGGCTTGCTCCTTTATGCTGCTGCCAGCACCATCTTGTAAGCCTTGTCGATCATGGGGTTGCCCTCTGCGGTGCGCAGGAACAGGTTCTCGTTGTAGTTTTTGGTCTTGCGGAGAGGGTCTGCGTGGGTGGCAAAATCAGAGACTGCGTTGATAAAGCGCCAACCGTTCTTGCCGACCCATTCCAGATCCGGTGCGTTATAATAGCGAGCCTTCAGCTCTTCCTGCAGGCGCAGATTATTCTTCCGCTGGCAATCGGACAGGTCCTCAGAAATCGGGAAAAACTCATTGATGAACTCCTGCACCTTGTGATCGGATAAATCGATGCGAGCCAGCTCTTCGCCACGGTTGCCGAGTTCAACCATATAGTTGCTGGCCAGCTGCAGGGTCTCACGGGCATCCTGCACGCGGAGCAGAACATTTTCGGTGTGGCGTGCAGTCCAGCTGCGCTTTGCTGTATTCAGCGCAAGGTTCAGAGTATTCTGGCAGACCACACGGATTGGAGTCATGGCCACTTTCACACCAGAACTTCCGTCATGACTGTTGAAGATCACAAGATATGGTACTACTTGATCTCCAGCGATAAGATATTTCCTCGGAAGCCTTGCCAGCATCCAGACCTTCTTGCCGCCCTGCAAGGAACCGGCAGTTTCGTAAGTAACACCCTCACCCAGCAGGTCATCCGTGAACTGAAATGCTTCTTCGTTCTGCACAATGCGGTAGCGGTCGGATACCACACCCAGAACAGCATCATCAGTGCTGCGGACATTTGCGCGATAGCCGGGAATCATAGCACCCGTGCCGGAATAGATATTACGGCTCTCTACCTGCCAATCCAGACCAGCCAGCTCCAAGGCTTCACGGCTTGCAGGGGCATCCATGATGATACGGCCAAGGCCGTGCCAAGGGGTCTCACGGACAGAGAACATCGTTTCAACATTTGCGGGCATAGTAAAATCTCCTTTTCAGTGTACTGTGATCAATTGTTGTTTTCCATTTCTTCAGCGATGCGGACGAGGACTTCCACCAGGACGGTGCCAACTTCTTTGACGATTTCGGACCAAAAGTTCATAATGCTTTCTCCTTTCTGCGCAGCTGCGCTTTAAAATACGATGGTAATAATGATAGTGATGGTGCGGAATAACAAAATGCTCACCTCCAGACATAAAAATAGCCCCTGAGTCTTTCGACTCAGAGGCTTTTGATCATGATTATTATATCTGGGTGAAAAATGGAAATTTGAGAAAGCTAAAGAAGAATGCGATTCCTTCGATTTTAGCATACTTCAGATGACGTTGATTATTGTGGGGAGATAAATTGACTTTGTTTGAGTTTTGACATACAATGTATTTTGAGAAGTTCTATATAGCCCAATTGACAGAGGAGATTAGAGTATGGCGGAGAAAATTCAATCTATTCCAGAGGCAAGATTGTTGCTGGCTTCCCTGCGTTCCGTAGGCTATAATGAGGAAACTGCAATTGCAGATATTATAGATAATTGCATTTCAGCTCAGGCTCATGAAATCAAAATCCAGTTTGACTGGGAAAAGAAACGAATTGTGATTTTGGATGACGGCATTGGTATGAGCGAAAAGAACTTAATTGAGAACATGCGTATAGGTTCTTCTGATCCAAGCAAGATCCGGGATGAAGGCGATTTGGGACGCTTTGGAATGGGGATGAAGACAGCTGCGTTCTCGCTTGGAAAAAAGTTGACGGTCATTACAAAATTTGGTGCGAAGGCGAGCAATGCCTCGTGGGATTTGGATCAAATTCCAACGATTGGCTGGAACTTAATTATTCGAGATGAAAATGAAATTGCAGAGTTCTCATCACAGATAGGCGAGCAAGGGACGATTGTTGTTATTGAAAATCTAGACCGTGTAATCGATATTGACGACGAAAAGAAGGCTAAAGACAAGTTTTATAGGATTGCAGCTAAAACGGAAAAACATTTGGCGCTTACATTTCATCGCTTTATTGAAGAAGATGGACTGGTTCTGAAACTCAACAACAACCCAATTAAGGCATGGAACCCATTTGTCCTAGAAAATGGTGCAACTCAAGAACTGTCGGAAGAATCTGTATTTTCAGATGACGGTTGCGTGAAAATGGTTATTCAGCCTTATGTTCTGCCGCATAAAACAAAGTTTGCATCAGATGATGAGTATCAGGCGGCTGGTGGTCCCAAAGGCTGGAATTACCATCAGGGGATCTATGTATATAGAAATAGGCGATTGATTATTTGCGGAACATGGTTTGATTATATTAAGAAGGAACCTGCATATAATTTGGCTCGCATTAAGATTGATATTACATCAGCCAGTGATGAGGAATGGAAAATTGACATCAAAAAATCCGCGGCCTCTCTGCCGAGTGATGTCAGGGAATTGGTTGAGAGAGAAATTGACCTTTGTACGGAAACGTCAGCGCGTGTGTACAACTCCCGCGGTAGTTATTCAAAATCCAATGTCAGTGCACCTAATTTGGATTATGTATGGGAACAGCGGAAAAATAATGGCAGGTATTCTTTTCATATCAATCGAAAGCATGCACTTCTGAACAATATTAAGAAGCAGTTGGATGATCGGGGAAAAGAAACACTATCAGCATATCTCTCTTTGGTTGAAAACTTTGCACCATTTATGCAGTCTGGAGTTGCGGATTCTATGCAGAGGGGAAAAGCTGTTTCGGAACCTGATAAATCATCGCTGGAATATCAGCTACAAATCAGAGAATTGACTGATATGATTCAAATTTTCTTATCGCAGGGCTTTGAAAAAGAAGAAATAAAGTCAACGCTACTGGGTATGGCTAATTATAGACATCTCCGTGAGGACATCATCAGACTGGTGGAGGAAGCGCAATGATTAATATTCCAAAAGACCTGAGTGATATTGAAGTGGGTCTATACAAGAGCGGATACGAGTATTGTGAGAAACTTGTAAAAGAAGAAAACATTGCGATTGCGGAAGCAGTTGAAAATACGGCAGATAGATTCAGTGGTCTGAAGATGATCGCTGATATCGAGTGCTTCAAAAAGTTTTTATTCAGTGAAGTGACTGCCTATACAGAGCCGTCTATTGGTGTACGTGACCCAAACCTTGAAGACAAGACTTGGTGGGATGAGCTTAAAAAGAAGCCTAAATTCAAGTCGGAATATTGGAGCCGTTACTATGATTATCTGCTGAAGAAACCTTCTTGGAGTATTACAGCAGTAAAAAATATTGATTCATCTACGGATGAGATTATGAATGCGTTGACTAATCCCAGAAAGGGCACAGCTGGTGAACGAATGGGGATGGTGTTCGGTTATGTCCAATCTGGCAAGACGGCGCATTATATCGGCATGATCAATAAGGCTTACGATGCAGGATACCGCATTGTGATTGTTTTATCTGGCATTCACAACAGCCTTCGCAGTCAAACACAGTCTCGTATCGATGAAGAAGTTCTTGGATATGAAACAAGTCTCGAATACATCGGAGATATGACACGGGAACGCAATGTGATAGGTGTTGGTATAGGTTCTCATAATCAGGTTGAAACTGTTGTTCAGTCTATTACAACGCGGGATGAAAAAGGTGATGTCAATAAAAAAACGGAATGCGTATCCATGATGCCGCCACTTATGGTGGTTACCAAAAAGAATGCATCTGTTCTGCGTAAAATTTTGAGGTTTTTCCGTAAAAATCATTGCGCAGAGATTATAAACGGAAAAAAGAAAGTTCCAGCAAAATATCCGGCACTTATTATTGATGATGAGGCGGATCAGGCATCCATCAACACAAGGGAAAGCTACGATGACCAGGGAAAAGTTTTGGACGACTATAATCCGACGACAATCAATGGACTGATTCGGGAGTTGCTGGGCGTGTTTGAGTGCCGATCTTATATCGGATACACTGCCACACCTTTTGCCAATATCTTTATTCCACCCCATATTGATGACGAGAAATATGGGACGGATTTGTTCCCGAGAGATTTTATTTACAGAGCGCCAAGGGCAGACCAGTATATTGGAGCAAGAGAGTTCTTTGGATTGGGAAACAATGAAGACATCCCTACGATGCCGCTTTATCGCGAAATTGTAGATGGAGCAAATTATCTCGGAAAGGGTACGAAATCTACCGATGCAGTCGGAGAGCTGCCCAAAGAACTTAAGCTGGCTGTAAAATATTTTATTCTTTCTACTGCGTTTAGAAATTGCAGGGGACAAAGAAGCAAGCCCAATACGATGTTGGTTCACATGGTTCGGTTTGTTGGACAACAGAATAAAATTAAACAAAAAATTCTGAAGTATTATAATGAAGAGATAGAAAACTATATTCGCTTTGGTGACGCTTCAATTGAAAACGAATTTAGATCCATTTGGGAAGAAGATTATGTCCCAACTACGGACAAGATGAGAGTACAGTTCAGCAAATATATGTCTGGATGTAATGATGTTAGTTGGGATAATATCTGGGCTGAAACGAGAAGGCTGATTGAGGATAAAGAAATCAGCGTGTACAGTGTTAACGGAAAGAGTGAAGATGTCCTTCTATATAAAAGTCATGAAGGAAAACCATTTAATGTCATTGTAATTGGCGGTGATAAGCTCTCCAGAGGATTGACATTGGAGGGACTGACTGTGAGCTATTTTACTCGCAGTTCTAATACATATGATGCTTTAATGCAGATGGGACGGTGGTTTGGGTTTCGTCCTGGATATCTGGATGCCTGCAGACTGTTTACGACACCCATGCTTTATGCAAGTTTTTCTCATATTTCTATGGCGACAGAGGATCTTGCGGCACAATTTGATTTTATGAATAGTGTGGTTCAGACACCAAAGGATTTTGGACTGCGGGTTGCATCTCACCCTACTTTGGAAATTACTGCTCGCAATAAACTAAGAACAGGTCAAGAATTTAAACGTGACTTTAGCTGTAAGCTAAGCCAGACTCGTGTATTTGATATTGATGGGGAGCAGTATGACAGAAACTTTGAAGCAGTCGAAGACCTTTTGCTTGCAATCAAGAGCTGCAGAGTCACTCAAGAACAGTACCAGAAAACTCATGGCGGCCGCAAAGCTCCTGGTAAACACTTCTTCTATCAAAATGTATCGGCTCATGATATTGCAAACTTCTTTGAGAGCTATGAGACTTCTAAAACCGCAACTAGAGCAAACAGTAAGTATATGGCAGACTATATCCGTACGATGAATGCGGATGGAATTGGCGGTGTTAAGACGTGGACGGTCTGTTTGATCAATGTCAGCGGTCATGGAAAGGCTTTTGACATTGCAGGGCTCAGAGTGGATGGAGGTATTTACAGAAAAGAAGGCTTTGGAGTGGATTCCTATGAGACTACTTGTTCTATTCACACCATGACATCTGCTGACCATGAGTACTTAGATTATGACAATGTTGCTTATGAAGAAGTCCGGGAACTAAAGGAAAAATATAAAAATGACTGCTCTAAAACAAAAGTTAATGAGATTATTCGAAGCGAAACAAGACCGTTTTCAAAGGGACTTTTAATTTTGTATCCAATTGGGGATGCAGGAGAACTGACTAAGACACAGGAGAATCATAAAGTGCCGTTTGGTTTTGCTGCGGTATTTCCTGACCGAAAGGGCAGGGGTGATCTTAAGTCCTATAGAATGAACGAGATTGCATTGGAGAAAGATATCGATGAGCTTTACGGCTGATATTTACAAAGAAATATTATCTGATGTAACTGCAGAAACAAAGCGCACTTTTCCATTCGCGATGCGTATGGTAAAATTCAATAATGGAATTATGGTTGTGTTTGCGGTTAATATTGCCACAAGAATGCGGTCGGCATTTTTATCTGTTGCATCAGAAGCGTCGAAAAATAGATTTCCCCGTTGGAAAGGTGTCGAAATTAATACGGCTGCTCTGCCGGCCTATGGGATTGATACACCTTTTGTTGTGCTCTCTCAGCTTCCCAATAGCGCTAGTGATATTTTTGAAATTGTGGTTGAGGATCTGCGGAACCAGCTGAAAGTAGCAAAAAATAATGAGGAATCTTTAACTGTCATTATTAAAGTTTTAGCAAAGTGGAAGGAGTTTTTTACTGCTGATAAAGAGCTGATAATGTCGGAAATCCGCCAGCAGGGTCTTTATGGTGAACTGTTGTTTTTGAATGAATGCATGAATTTTCACGGGGCAGAGGCAGTGCTGCATTGGGCTGGCAGTGAGGATGAAACGCATGACTTCTATTTTGGTCCAAATGCAGTTGAAGTAAAAACAACATCTGTGCAGGCTCCTTATTTTGCAAGCATCAGCAGCGAATACCAGCTGGATAATGGAGATGTTCCAGGAAAACTTTTTCTACGGTTCTATGCGTTTCGCAAGAGTCATAGCGAGGGAGAAAAATTGCCGGAATTAATTGCGGAAATTCGAGGAAAACTGGGCGAAAACCTGTCTATGATGCAGAAGTTTAATGAAAAACTGAAAAAATACGGGTACTTTGATGAGGCAGAGGATAGCTATACTATTGGCTATTATCAGCGAGATAATTATTGCTTTGCTGTAAAAGACAGCTTCCCAAGAATCACAAAGGACGCTGTACCGCTGGGGGTTGCTGATCTTACATACCGAGTTAGCATAATGTCTTGCATGCCGTATGCTCAAGACACACAATTAGTGCTTGAGTTATTGAAAGGGGAAAGTTAATATGGTGAATGACAAAATACTTGAATTCTACAAGGAATTTCAAGACGAAGTTCTTACTTATGTGAAAGAAAACAGCCCGATTTCTACAAATACGGCTTTTAAGACCTTGTTTTTGTCCTACCTGACAGAAGCTGGAGAAACGCTCGTTTCAGACTGTATGCTGGTGGATTTTAAAAAGGATAGTGAAAATATGAAGCTGGACGGGTATGCGTTCAGTGAATATTTCCGCTCACTTACATTACTAGTGAGCAAATATCAGGCTAAGCCGATTCCAGAAAAGATCAAAAAGACTGAGATTGATAAACTTCTGAAAAAAGTTTTGAAGTTTTATAAAACTTGTGGAACAAACGACTTTGAGGCCTTGGAAGAATCTAGTGATGGCTATCAGGCGTATAAGTTCATCAAAAGTCATAAGGCAGATATCGAGACGGTTAACATCATTTTGCTGACGAATGATGAGACAATTCAGTATATTCCGAACGATGTACATTACGGGAAAATAACGGTTCGGTTTGATGTCTGGGACATCGAGCGGTTATATCAAAGTGTACTTGGCGGGACCGCTGTGGAACGCCAGCTTGTTGTAAAGCTCAAGAAGAAGTATGGAGAATCTTTGCCGTTAATCAAGGTAAAAGGCGACAATGAGATATATGACTGCTATATTGGTGTCATTTCTGGGGAGCTTTTGGCACGGATATACGAAACTGAGGGCCAAGATCTGATTCAGAAAAATGTCCGTTCCTTTTTGCAGGCAATTGGAAAGGTTAACAAAGGAATTAAGGTATCATTAGCAAATGAACCTCAAATGTTTATGGCCTACAATAATGGAATTTCAACTATTGCAGAAAGCATTGCTGTTGATGAAGGCCGGAGCAGCGGGGATATCGTAAATATAACGGAGATTACAGGCTGGCAAATTGTAAATGGAGGTCAGACCACAGCGTCCATTTACAATGCTTATAAAGCGAAATTACCGCTGGAACAGGTAAATGTACAAATTAAGTTGTCTGTTATCAAGCAAAAAGATCGAGCAGAAGAGATTATACACAACATCTCTAAGTATGCAAACAGTCAGAATAAGATTAATATGTCTGACTTTAATGCTAATGATGCATATCATGTGAAGATGGAGCGCTTGTCCAGAGCAACGCCGATTCCTGTTGCTAAGGGAAAATCGACGGATTATTGGTTCTATGAGAGGGCTCGAGGTCAGTACTTAGTCGAATTGAACAGGCAACCTACAGCGGCGGCTAAAAAAGAATTTAAGAGCCGTTGCCCGAAAAATCGCTGTATTTCAAAAACTGTAGCGGCAAAGTGTGTAATGACCTATCGTGGATATCCAGATATTGTGAGTAAGGGTTTGGAAACCAGCTTTATTTATTTTTCGGATATGGTCTCCAAGGGTGAAGTTCCGGAACCGTCTGAGCAGAGCTATATCGAAATGATTGCTAAGGTGATATTGTTCAATAGTTGCGATGAAATCATTAAAAATCTGAAATTTGGTGGTTTTAAAGCGCAGCAGGATTATTATACGGTAGCTTTGTTCGGAAAATACTACTCGGATTTGTTTGACCCTCTGGAAATTTGGAATAGACAGTCAATTAATGCGGAAACGGCAAAAACCATAGAAGAATTAGCCTACTTTGTGTGGAATCATTTCCAAAACCCCACAGTTCCAGGAGTGAACATAGGTCAGTGGTGCAAAAAAGAAGAATGCTGGGAATTGTTACAAGCAAGATATGAGAATGAATATAAACAGGGGTAAGGTCCATGTACAAGGTTGTTGACTTGTTTGCAGGAGCCGGCGGCCTAAGCTTGGGCTTTATGCAGACGAAAAAATATGATATAAAAGTTGCTTATGAGAATAATCCTAATATGAAGGCAACATACAAGAAAAATCATGCGAGTGTTGACGTGAGAGGTGATGTGTGTTCGGCAAATTATGATGAAATTCGAGAAAAATATGGAAAAATAGATGTTGTTATAGGCGGACCGCCGTGTCAGGGCTTTTCAAATGCTAATCGTCAGAAAAACCATGCCATAAGTCAAAATAATATGCTGGTGAAGCAGTATATTAGAGCAATTCGTGAACTGCAGCCAGAAGCTTTTGTTATGGAAAATGTCAGTATGCTGCGCTCAGATGTGCATCGCTTTTATTTGGACGAAGCAGATAATGAACTGTTCAGCCAAGGAAAATATGATATTCACATGCAGAAAACAAAGATTGTGCTTTTGGATGGAGAATACAAATTTGATGGCGCGAAAATGATTGCAGAGTCTTTGTCGGCGATTACGGCAAATATTTGGCCAGAAGATTGCTACCTTGCATTAAATGTGGTTTATAAGGCGGCAAAGAATCCGAAAAAAATGCTCAAAGCATTGACAAAGCATAAGAAAAAGTTGCTGGAATATGCTGATGTATATTCAGAAAAAGATACGGATAATGATATAACTTGTCAGACATACAGGGCTTTTGATGCTGTAAAACAGTTTTTTGAAGGAAAAATAGAAACAGGTGCGCTGAAAAAAGAAATTGAGCCAGCGATTATGATTCAGAGAATGCTCAGCAAATCGAAAGAAATATTTGATAATCACCTTGTGGTTGACAAGTGTGATTATACAGAGGATGGAGATTTGGTCGCGTATATTAAGTCATACGCGGTATACGACTACATAAAGGCTATTCTCGGAAATGAAAAAGATGGTTATGAAATAAATCAGGATGTTCTCTGCGCGGTTGATTTCGGCGCACCGCAAAAGAGAAACCGGTTTATCGCAATTGGAATAAAAAAGGCTTTGACAAATACGGTGGAAATACCGAAAGGAAAATTCTCTGAAGAGAACTATCGAACGGTTCGGGATGCAATCGGTGACTTGCAGAAAGTTCAAACTGTAACTGAAGTAAAAGACGATATCGGAACTCCCTTGGAAAGTGTAGATGATATAAGTGAGCTTGGACGTTCTCTTCGTGACACAGACAAGCTGTATAACCACATTATTACTAATACAAGAGAAACCGCTATGGAGCGATTTAAGGCAATTAAGCAGGGAGAAAACTTCCATTCACTTGACGAAGCTTTGAAGGTTAATACTTATACAGATGCAAAACGTACACAGAATACAATATACTTGAGGCTTGCCTATGATCAGCCGAGCGGCACAGTGGTTAATGTTCGTAAGTCCATGTGGATTCATCCGGAGCTGAACCGAGCGGTAAGCGTAAGAGAAGCCGCACGTCTGCAGACGTTTCCTGACAGCTTTGTTTTCTGCGGTACAAAGGATAAGCAGTATCAGCAGGTTGGGAATGCTGTGCCGCCAATCATGGCTAAAGCAATCGCAGAAAGTCTTGCAAAGCAACTTGAACAGATTGAGGATCGGCTAGGGTCGATAAGAAATGGCTGATAATCATTCGAATGCTGTTCGCGGTAAAAATATGTCTCACGTCCGAAGCAGAAATACAAAATAGGAGAAGATATAGTAAAAAATATTTTTTCTCTAAAAGTTTTCGTTACAGAAAAAATGTTCGAACAGCGCCTGGGTGTCCGGATATAGTCCTTTCGAAATATTGGACAGTAATATTTGTAAATGGATGCTTCTGGCACGAACATGATTGCCCTAGGTCTGTACGGCCTTCATCTAATGAGGTCTATTGGATTCCTAAAATCTAACGAATGTGGAACGAGATGAGTTAAATGAACAACAGCTGATATCCATGGGATGGAATGTATTTGTAGTATAGGAATGCCAGTTAAAGAAAAAATTGAATCAACGATGAGAAAGTTGATTTTCAGCATTATGAAAGGAACGGAGAGCCATGAATAGATATACTTTTTCAACACAGACGGGAAAGGCATATTATTGCAACTCTATTCCTGGATTTATAGCAGATCGATCAACGGATATTGTTGGACGGTTGATTAGACATGCTTTTGATATTAATAAAGAGCAAGCCAATGCATGGGAAAATCAAATTGCAGAGCTCCAGCGGAGACTGGAAGAATGTGGAATGAAAGGCGATATTATATTTGAATATGATATTGTTCGTCTTGGGAAACGCATAGATGTTATTCTGCTTATTCGTCATATGGTCTTTTCACTTGAATTCAAGAATGGTAAAGACATATTCACTGCACAAGATGCTCAGCAGGCTGAGGATTACGCAATCGATATAAAGAATTTTCATAAAGAGTCGGAAGATTTGTATGTGTGTCCGATCTTGATAGCTACTGATGCAGCGAAGTACGCAAAGGCACAGTCAAAGGGCTGTTATCCAGATAAGCAAGTTCATCTCCAGCGCGAAAATATCGAAACTCTTATTCCTAAAATTACAGAAATCTCTTTATTATATGGAGATGATGGAGAAATCGATTTTGAGAAATGGTTTAATTCTCCGTATTATCCGACGCCAACTATTATTTCGGCTGCAGTGGAAGCATACAGTTCTCATAATTTGAGCCAAATTGCTCAATCTGAAGCTGGGCAAGAAAACATAAATCTATGTGAATCAAAAATTTATGATATTATCGAATATGCTAAGGAAAATAAGAAGAAGTGCATTTGCTTTATTACGGGTGTGCCGGGGGCAGGAAAAACTTTAGTAGGCCTAGATGTGGTTGCAAAAAGTTTAGATAATGACACCGACAGCCTAAGTGTTTATTTGTCAGGAAACGGTCCTCTTGTGGAGGTGTTACGAGAAGCTCTGAAAAAAAGCGTTGAAGCCAAGGATAAAGAACGTGAAGATTTATGGAGACGGGCGAGAAAATCTGCGGGAAAGACATCTAATATCCCAAAACCAGAAAAGCTTTTCAATAAGCATACTCAAGTAGCAATCAATGCTTTGATCCAAAGTAGCTATGCATTCAAGAAAGATAACGCATCGCATAATAATCCAACGCCTGAAAACATTCTGATTTTTGATGAGGCACAGCGTGTATGGAATCAGGAGAAAATGGCACGCAAACACGATGATCCATTGATGGCGGTTAGCGAACCTGAGCTCTTGTTCAGTATTATGGATCGCCATGATGATTGGGCGGTAATGATTTGCCTTGTGGGGCTGGGACAAGATATTTATGACGGTGAGGTTGGGATCAATGAATGGTTCCGATGTGGAATTGAAGAATTTAAAGAGTGGGAACTATTTTATTCGCCTTCCATATTCAGTCAAGTTGAAGATAAGAATATTGATCAAAAAATGATCCTTGCTAGCACAAGGTGTCATCAGGTGCCAGAGTTACATTTAAAAACATCCATTCGCTCATTTAGGGCTGATAAACAATGCCAATTTGTTGACGCTCTCCTTGATAATACCCCTAAGCTAGCCGCAGAGGTGTACCGACAGATTGCCGAGAAGTATCCTGTGTATATTACAAGAAATTACGACACGGCAAAAAAATGGGTTCGTACTCAAGTTCGAGGCTCTCAACGATCCGGCGTATTAGCATGTAGCAGTGCTCAAAGATTAAAACCTGAAGGCATTTATGTTTCAACTGAAATCGATGTTAAAAACTGGTTTCTTGCGCCAAGTGATGATCTTCGCTCTTCTAATATGTTAGAGATAGTTGCAAGCGAGTTTAAGGTGCAAGGCCTTGAAATAGATTGGGCGATTGTTTGTTGGGATGCAGATCTAAGACGAAGTAGTAATGGTGCTGAATGGGATCACTATACATTCAGAGGATCGCGATGGAATAAAAGACACAAGCCAGAGCAAAAGCGTTATCTTGTAAATTCTTATCGTGTTCTCCTCACAAGAGCTCGTCAGGGCATGGTTTTATTCGTTCCTAAAGGCGTTGAACCAGAGGAGGATCCCACGAGAGACTGTTTGTTTTATGATAATATCTATGATTATTTGTTATCATGCGGTATTAAAGAGTTGCCGTAATTAATGCGAAAAAGAGATGTGTTGGGTGTTTTCGGGTACTTGTAAGGAAGCTGTGATTAATAATGTAAAAAAATGAGACATTGCAGACTGCTAGGGGGCTCTGACTATCGCAAGGAAAAAGTTGGTATAACATAAAACAGCATATTTGTGATATGCAATTCAAAACTGTTGCTGTTGTAATAAGAGGTTGAATTGCTATAATAATGGATACTAAATTATAGGAGGTCACCATGGAGCCAATGAAAGCAACCAGTGTCAACAGCCGTGCGGAGGAGCTGTTTGTGCAGCTTTTCTGTGAGGCTTTTGGCCCGGAAAAGACCGAAAATCTGCAGGTCCAGTACCCCTGCGTGGACATCTATGGTCGGCACCGCTATATCGATTTTGCGCTGGAATCGCCTGAATCCAAAATTGCAATCGAGATTGACGGTGAGACCTACCACAACCCTAGCAAGGTGTCCGAAAATAAATACGCTGATGACCTCCTGAAGCAGAACAGCTTGATCTATGACAACTGGAAAGTATACCGTTGGATCTACAGCCAGTTGGAAAAGCAACCGGAAAAGGTCAAGGATGAGCTGATTACTTTCTTGGGCAGCAGTCCCATGTTCAAGGCATTTGAAGCGAATCTTCCGGTTCAGATGGGGCAGACGATAGAGTTGCGAGATTACCAGCAGGAAGCCATCGACAATCTGAAGAAGATGCGTGAGGATGGTAAAACTATCGCGCTGCTGTACCATGCAACCGGTGTCGGAAAAACAATCACAGCCGCCACAGATGCAAAAGCTGTGGGCGGACGAACGCTCTTTCTGGTCAATGCCCTGAAGCTGGCTTCACAGGCTAAGGATACGTTTGCGAAAGTGTGGCCGGAGGCTACACTGGGGGAATATACCGGAAGTCAGAAGGATATGACCCAGACGGTCATTTTTGCCACGGTGCAGAGCATCTCTAAGGATCTGGAAAAGTTCTCGCCTATGGATTTTGACTACCTGATTGTAGACGAATGCCACCATGCGGCAGCCAACACCTACCAGAAGATTTTCACCTACTTCCACCCGAAGTTCATTCTGGGTCTGACCGCCACTCCGGAACGCAGCGATGGCGAAGATATGCTGGAGCTGTTCCAGAACGTTGCCCACAAAATGGATCTCAAAACTGCTGTAGAGCGTGGCGTACTGGTGCCGATTCGCTGCATCCGGGTCAAGACTAACATCGACCTGACCGATGTGCGGATCAACGGCATCAAATACAATTCGCAGGATCTGGAAAGCAAGCTGTTCATCCCGGAACGCAATCAGTTGATCGTTGACACCTATCTAAAGTACGTCAATGGCAAAAAGACAGTAATCTTCTGTGCCAGCGTAGACCATGCAGCCGAAATTGCAAAGTTGCTGCGGGACAACGGTGTGAAGGCAGAAGCAGTTTCCGGTCGGGATCGTGTTGAGGTTCGGGAAAAAATCCTGAAGGACTATGAAACCGGCTCGACCAATGTTCTTTGTGCCTGCGACCTTCTGAACGAAGGCTGGGACAGCCCGCATACCACGGTGCTGTTCATGGCACGACCGACTATGTCCAAAACGATCTATTTGCAGCAGCTTGGCCGTGGCACACGCCGCTGCCCGGGCAAAGAGGATCTGCTGGTGATTGACTTTGTGGACAACGCCAATATGTTCAATATGCCATACAGCCTGCACCGGGTGCTGGACATTGCAAAATACCAGCCCATGGCGTATGTGCTGGCGCCGGAGAACAAGCGCAAGCTAGATCAGGATATGCTGTTTCAGGGTGAAAAGCCGGAGGCATGGCTGGATGTGCCAATCGATGTGTCCGACTATGAGATCATCGACCTCTTTAACTGGCAGAACAGCGTCAAGGATATGATCTCGCAGATCGAGTTCGTCCGGATGGTGGATGTGCAGTCCGAGACGGTGGAGCGCTACATCAAGGACGGAAAAGTCAAACCTGACCTTTCAATTCCCTTTGGCGATAAGCGGATGTTCCACTATTTCCGGGAGGAAAGCATCCGCAACATTGCGAAACAGTATGGCTGGGATCTCATTACGCCGCAGAATATGGCGGACAAGTTCATGAAATTCATCGAAACGATGGATATGAGCTATTCCTACAAGCCGGTGCTGCTCAAAGCTATCTATGAGTACATGGACAGCAGCGGCAGAGTTGCCCTGCCGGATGTGGTGGACTACTTCATCGACTTCTACGAGGACCGCAAGGCGCACGGGATGATCGCAGAGAAATCCACCAGCATTTATCAGAAGGGTGGCTATACCCGGAAGGATGTGGAGAAGAACATCCTCTCCAACCCCTTCAAGCGCTTTGAGGATATGCGATTCCTGATGCGCTGCAAGGACGTGGAGACTATCGAGGTGAACCCGATCATCTTCCGCAAGCTCACACGGGAAGATTGGCTACATATTGTGGATGTCTGCGATAAGAGTCTTGAAAAATACTATTTGCGGCTCAAAAAATGATATGAACTTCGATAATTGACTGCGGGTGACGTGCATGATGAAAATAGTGAGAAATATGATCCGGTGTAAAAAGTGCAGGGATGTTATTGAAAGTTGCACTGTACATGATTTCAAATTTTGTTCTTGCGGATCGTGTGCAGTCGATGGCGGGCATGAGTATCTCCGTAGGTGTGGAAACCCGGAAGACTGGGAAGAATTATCTGAAACGCAAAGTGTAGACGATTGAAAATTAAGCTGAACACAATCTTTGAAGCAGAAGTTCAGCGGCAAGCAAAAAAGCTCTTGACCTCTATATTAAAGGCTAAGAGCTTTTTTCAAAGATGATGCTGTAAAGAAGTAAAACAGTGAAAGCAAGAAGAACAGGTGGTCAATTACTTTGCACTTTTTGCATGCGTTGCGCTAACCAGTGATTGAGAAGGTGTTAATGGAGCAAGCCATACTTTGCCAGTTCCCTTATAAACATTTACCAGTCCCTCACCGGATGCGGCAGAACCAAGCAAGGTTTTTCCGGAACGTTCAACCGTAAAGCTGAGACTGCCAGACCAGCAAATCGCAAAGCTGCCATCAATTTTTAAAACGTCGTCTTGAAGGTCGATTTCTACGATTTCCGAACGGGGAACATTGCTTTCCAGCACACATACGCCATTGCCAGCAAGCCGTAGATTGAAGAGCCCTTCATTTCCGAGTGTTGCAGAAGAAAGCGAGGAGCGTGCCTGAATCTCGTGCTTGACAGTGGACTCACAGGCCAGGAACATGCCGTCTTCCATTACAAGACCGCCTGTCCAGTCACCGACATTTTCGGTCAGAAGATATTTATAGGTGGGTTCGGTCACGAGCACACCCGTTCCGACGTACTCCGGCTTGATTGCGCTTTCTTTTGTGACGGAACTTTTTACCATTTTGCCTAAGAAGTCACCAACACCTTTCAACCCGGTGGTTGCTTGCACGTTGCCAACAATGTACTGCATTGCGCCCGCTTGGAGAACAAGCCCAACTTTTCCGTTGAGATTGGCAATGGCCTGTTTCCGTTTGACATTCATCTGGCTCATATAGTATTCTTCCATTGCATTGCAAGGCGCTACGGAGAAATCGACATTGTGCTCAACAATGGAGAAGATACCCTTCTGTTCGGTGACGATGTGACTTGTCTGATTTGCCAGATTGTTGATTTTAAACATAAGCAAATACCCCATTTCAAAGCAGATTTCGCATTTTTGTATGCAAGATTTGGTGTCCGTAAAATGCTTAGATAAGTAGTCACAGTACAACTGAATAACTCCTTAAAATTCAGTGTATCATAGGTCAACTGAAAATACTATCATCAAACCACACAAAACATTTGAGACTTTTTTGGCGAGGGGAGAGTATAGGAGTTGAAAGTTTGGCCAGTGAGAATATAAAAAACAGGTTACTGATGCAAGTCGAAAAACTGCTGTTTGTAGCAGATCTGTAGCAAATTGCTTCAATTTAACGAATCAACGTTCTAAAAATCGAAAAGCCATCATGCATCACACGCAGGGGGTCTGGGGTTCGAGTCCCTAATTCTCCACTCAAAAATCCGTTGTCAGATGACAACGGATTTTTTTGTTTATCTGCATCTTGCCTCCCGGCAGAAAAGACGGTACAATAAAATAAAGCACAGCAGGGGGCGGGCGAGATGGAGAAACTGGAAGCGAAGCTGAAAGCAGTGGACTGGGCCGTGCGGGATGTACTGGTAGGTACTATGCGCAGCCCGCAGCAGCTGGATATTTGCCGGAAGCACTGCTTTTATTACATCCCGGCAGAGCGCCTGCAGGACAGCGATTTTCCTATCCGCTATGTGGCCCTTTACCAGTCACAGTATGTGTTCGGCGCACAGGCAGGTGTCCGGTACTACGGCGAAGTCACGAAATGCAGCGCCGTCCGCCGGAGCGCTATCACAGAGATCGGCCCCCGGAGAGGAACGGAAGAAAACCTTTATTATCGCTTCGACATCCGGGAATGGAAGCAGCTGAATCGGCCCATCGAGGCCAAAGAAACGGGCTTTGTAAGGGATTTTACCAACCTGTTCCTGCTGGAGCACAGTATCCGGACGCCGGAACTCTGGCTCCGCACGGAAGAGGAATACCGCCTTTGTTCGGCCCTGAAGCGGGCCGTCTGGGGCGACACCATCAACGAACCGGACAACGGCCTTGCGTTTGAATTCCGGGGCTTCACCGTAAGCTTTGCGGAGGGGAAAATTTTCGTTTCAGACGAAGGCCGCGCTTTTGCGCGGTATGAGATCTCGCATTTTTTGCAGGATCCCGGCGCTGTGGTCCGGGGCATCCGAAGAGAATGCCTCCCGAGGGATTCCATGAGGGAACTGTCGAAGATTTGAATCGTTCCTTTTATTTACTTCTGCACTCCTGCGGCGCACTGCTCGATGAACTGCTTGGCGACGCGGGGGCTGCGGCCTCCGGCACGGATGGCGAAGGCTTCGGCCTTGGTCAGAAGCTCGTCGTGGGGCATCTCGATGCCGTGCTGTTTGGCCAGCTCGGTGAGGATGACCTCGAACCGGGCTTTCTCAGGCCGCTGGAAGGTGACGGTGAGGCCGAACCGGGCCGAAAGGCTCATCAGCTCCTGACGGGTGTCGGCCTCGTGGATGTCGTCGCCGGTGCGGTCGGAGAGGGTCTCCTTGATGAGGTGGCGGCGGTTGGAGGTAGCGTAGACGGCGATGTTCCGGGCTCTGCCGCCCACGCTGCCCTCGAGGATGGCTTTCAGGGCCGCAAAGTTGTCGTCGTTGGCCGTGAAGCTCAAATCGTCGATGAAGAGGATGAACTTTAGCGGGTTCGCTGCCAGCTTGTCCATCAAATCGGGGATCTGATAGAGCTGGTTCTTCTTGACTTCCACGAGGCGCAGGCCGTCGGCGGCGAATTCGTTGGCGATGGCCTTGACGGTGCTGGACTTGCCCGTACCGGCGTCGCCGTAGAGCAGGACATTGTTGGCAGGCATCCCGGCCAGCAGGGCGCGGGTGTTGGCGATGACCTTCTCCCGCTCCTGCTCGTAGCCCGGCAGCTCGTCGAGGCGCTGGGGGTCGGGGTAGCGCACCGGCACCAGCTGGCCGTTCTCGACCGTGAAGACGTGGTGCTTGGCGAACATTCCGTAGCCCTTTTTGCCCACCTCGCTCATCCGCTGGGCGTAGGCGGCGTGGAGGTCGATGGCTTTCGTCTCCCACCGGGGCAGGAAAGGCAGCTTGTCGGCGGCACCGGCGGCGTCCAGAAGCTCGTCCAGCGTCAGGCTGCACAGCTGCTGCAAGAAGTCCAGCTCATTGTCCAGTGCAGTCTGCAAGACGGGCGGCACTTCGCTGACAGCCGCCTGCCGGACACAGACCGTCTCGGCTTCGAGGACGGCAGCGGAAAGGTATTCGCCGAAGTTTGCCGTGTGCTCGAAGAGGGCTGCTTCGAAGGAAGCGGCAGCGTCACACACGGCTCCCGTGCTCTGGGGGGCGGCGGCCATCCGGTCGGTGAGGTCAACAAATTTTGCAATGACGTCATCGTCCAGCAGGGCGCGGAAGATGACCAGCCCGTGGAGCCGGGCGTTCCATTCTGTGAGGTTCATAATCTTGTTCCTTTATACTCTTTTTTGGAAAACCTCTCCGTCACGCCTGACGGCGTGCCACCTCCCCTATCGAGGGGAGGCCTTGGCATGGCGGAAAACTTCATCTCTTCGCCAGCGGCTCCCCTACAAGGGGAGCTGGCTGCGAAGCAGACTGAGAGGTTGTACGAAGACGGGCCTGCCCATGAACCGCAGGCGTGACGGAGAGGTTAAATATTAAGCGCGTACTCCCAAAGTATACAGCGATGTAAGGCCCTGCGCAAGATGGTGTTTAATTATCTTCATGTTTGCCGTGATTCACGTTACAAATCGTCGATTGACAACGGCCCGATTTATAGTATAATTGACCCAACAAATGCACAGATGGGAAAAAGTAACGCAGGATACCCGCTTTTCAGAGAGCTGCCGGACGATGCAAGGCAGCAGGCGGCCCGGCGCGGAATCCTCCCGGAGCAGCCTGCTGAAGGACGATATATGGGACGTCTGCTAAGCAGAGCCGGTGGCGGCCGTTAGAGCGCAGGGCTTTGTTGGAAGCCCGTGAGAGGGCGCGGAAAGCGTCAACGAGAGTGGTACCGCAGAGAGTTTTGGATTGATTCCAGGTCTTTGTCTCTTGGATAAGGGGACAGAGACCTTTTGTTTATCAGGTATCTGGTACTGCCCCTGAGAGTGTTGGGAAAAAAGTGTATAAAGTGGAAAATGGAAACGGAAACGGAAACGGAAACAGGAGAAACTCACCATGCAGTTGAACGGTTCTCAAATCTTTGTGGAGGTGCTCTGTGAACAGGGGGTGGACACCCTCTTCGGCTACCCCGGCGGCGCAGTGCTGAACCTCTACGACGAGCTGTACAAAAACGCTGACCGCATCACCCATGTGCTGACCGCCCACGAGCAGGGAGCATCCCACGCGGCGGACGGCTACGCCCGTGCAACGGGCCGCACCGGCGTGGTGCTGGCCACCAGCGGCCCGGGCGCAACGAACCTCGTCACCGGCATCGCCACCGCCTATATGGACTCTGTGCCGCTGGTGGCCTTCACCGGCAACGTGACCACGGAGGGCCTGGGTAAGGACGGTTTCCAGGAAGCCTACATCGAGGGCATCACGATGCCCATCACCAAGCACAATTTCACGGTGCGCCGGGTCGAAGACCTGGCCGACACCATGCGTGCGGCTTTCCGCATCGCCCAGAGCGGCCGCAAAGGGCCGGTGCTGGTGGACATCCCGAAGGATGTCACCGCTGCGGTGTGTGAGTTCACCCCGAAAAAGCCGGAGCCCATCCGCACCGTGACCACCTTCAACGAAGAGCAGGTCAAGTGGGCGGCAGACATCATCAACGGCGCACAGCGCCCGCTGGTCTACTTCGGCGGCGGCGTCCGCTCGGCGGCCAGCTGCCAGCCCCTGCGTGACCTTCTGAAAAAGGCTGAGATCCCGGCCACCTATACTCTGATGGCCGCAGGCGTCGTGCCTTACGGCGACCCGATGAACATCGGCATGGTGGGTATGCACGGCTGCTACACCTCGAACCGGGCGGTGGCCGACTGTGATGTCCTTATTGCGGTGGGTGCCCGCTTCTCCGATCGCGTGGCCCTGAACCCCAAGACCTTCGCCAAGAATGCGACCATCATCCAGATCGACATCGACGCCAGCGAGCTGGGCAAGAACGTGGATGTTGACCTTGCCATCGTGGGTGATGCCGCCTATGTGCTGAACGCCATGCTCCCGATGATCGAGGATAAGAAGCATCCCGACTGGATGAAGATGATCCACGAGTGGCAGGCACAGGATTACCACCCGGTATCCGACGCCTCTCGCCTGATGCCTCATCAGGTCATCGGCGAGGTCTGCAACCAGTGCGGCCCCGAGGCGGTCTACGTTACCGATGTGGGCCAGCACCAGATGTGGGCGGCACAGTACATCCGCCACACCAAGAGCCGTGGCTTCATCACCAGCGGCGGCCTCGGCACCATGGGCTTCGGTTACGGCGCAGCCATCGGAGCACAGATGGCGCTGGGCCGCGACCAGCGGGTGGTCATGTTCACCGGCGACGGCTCCTTCCACATGAACCTCAACGAAGCCTGCACTGCTGTCAGCTACGAGCTGCCCATCATCACGGTCATCTTCAACAATCAGGTGCTTGGCATGGTGCGCCAGTGGCAGACCGCTTTCTATGGCAAGCGCTTCTCCCAGACCGACCCCCACCGCAAGACCAACTTCGTCAAGCTGGCCGAGGGCTTCGGCCTCAAGGGCTACCACTGCGAGAACCTTGCTCAGTTCCAGGAGGCATTCGCCGACGCTCTGAAGCAGAAAGGCCCCACCTGGATCGAATGCATGATCGACAAGGACGAAAAGGTCCTGCCCATGATCCCCGGCGGCGGCGACATCAACGACATCATCATGAAATAAGGAGGACACAGCGACATGGAATCCAATCAGCGCAGGGTCATCAGCCTGCTGGTGGACAACCAGAGCGGCGTTCTGGCCCGGGTGTCCAACCTGTTCTGCCGCAGAGGCTTCAATATCGACAGCCTGACCGTTTCGGCCACCAACGACCCCACAGTCAGCCGCATCACCGTTTCCGTTTCGGGTACGGAAAAGGAGCTGCAGCAGCTCATCCTCCAGACCGAGCGTCTGGAAGTCACCCGTCAGGTCTTTGTACTCAACGAGTCCACCGCTCTCGAGCGGGAGCTGCTCCTGCTCAAGGTGATGGCAAATGTCGCCAACCGCGCAGAGCTGCGGGAGATCGCCGGCATCTACAAGGCAAAGATCATCGACCTGTCGCCCGACAGCATGGTCTTTGAGCTGACGGGCCGTCCCGAAAAAATCGACGCCTTCTTGAAGCTCATGGCGGACTATCAGATCCTGGAGCAGTGCCGCACCGGCGTCACCGCCCTCGAGCGCGGCGGGATGCATCAGCATATGCAGAAGCCCGCGCAGGAGGTAAGAGAGGCACAGTTCCCGCTGCCCGGCACGAGATGCCACTGATTTACTTTTCTGCTCCCCAGTGAGCAAAAAATATACGATGCTTATCATTCATCCTATACTGAAATAAGTAAAAAACAAAAGGAGAACAACTACCATGGCTATCAAGAAATACTACGATTCCGACTGCAACCTTGGCGTGCTGGACGGCAAGACCGTCGCTGTCATCGGCTTCGGAAGCCAGGGCCACGCACATTCCGAGAACCTCGCTGAGAGCGGCGTCAATGTCGTCGTCGGCCTGCGCAAGGGTTCTGCTCACTGGGAAAAGGCCTCTGAGTTCGCTGCAACTCATCCCAACTTCAAGGTCATGGAGGTCGAGGAGGCTGCCAAGGCTGGCGACGTCGTCATGATGCTGGTCCCCGATGAGCTGTGCGCTGACATCTACAACAAGCAGGTCGCTCCCTACATGACCGAGGGCAAGGCTCTGGCTTTCGCACACGGCTTCAACATCCACTTCAAGACCATCACCGCTCCCAAGAATGTTGACGTTATCATGATCGCTCCCAAGGGTCCCGGCCACATCGTCCGCCGCCTGTACACCGAGGGCGAGGGCTGCCCCTCTCTGATCTGTGTCGAGCAGGACTTCACCGGCAAGGCTAAGGATATCGCTCTGGCATACGCTTCCGGCATCGGTGCCGGCCGTGCCGGCATCCTCGAGACCACCTTCAAGGAGGAGACCGAGACCGACCTGTTCGGCGAGCAGGCTGTCCTGTGCGGCGGCGTCTGCGAGCTCATCCACGCTGGTTTCGACACTCTGGTCGAAGCTGGCTACGAGCCCGAGATGGCCTACTTCGAGACCTGCCACGAGATGAAGCTCATCGTTGACCTCATCAACGAGGGCGGCTTCTCCAAGATGCGTTACTCCATCTCCAACACCGCTGAGTATGGCGACTACCGCACCGGCAAGCGCCTCATCACCGCTGAGACCCGCAAGGAGATGAAGAAGGTCCTGACCGAGATCCAGGACGGCACCTTCGCTTCCGAGTTCCTGACCGAGATGAACCCCAACGGCGGCCGCAAGGTCCACTTCCTGGCAAAGCGCCGCATGGAAGCCGAGCTGCCCATCGAGAAGGTCGGCGCAGAGCTGCGCAGCATGATGAGCTGGCTGAAGAAGTAATCAACTCCCCCAGTCGCCTGCGGCGACAGCCCCCTCAAAGAGGGAGCCTTTTGCCTGATCGCAGCGTGAAGCCTCCCTCCGTGAGGGAGGTGGCATCGCGCAAGCGATGACGGAAGGAGTTCAGCCAAAACTTGTGATAAAATCAGGAAAGATTCCCTCCTTTGGGAGGGAGTCTTTTGCTATAAGAAAAAGAGGAATAAACAATGAGAAGTGACAACGTGACCAAGGGTTCGGAGCGTGCGCCGAACCGCAGCCTGTTTTATGCACTGGGTTACACCCCGGAAGAGCTGGAGCGTCCACTCATCGGCGTGGTGAGCGCCCACAGTGAGATCGTGCCCGGCCACATGAATCTGGATAAGATCGCCGACGCCGTCAAAGCCGGTGTGGAAATGGCCGGAGGCACCCCCATCCTGATCCCGGCCATCGGCGTGTGCGACGGCATCGCCATGGGCCATGTGGGCATGAAGTATTCCCTGGCTTCCCGTGAGCTGATCTGCGACAGCGTGGAGACCATGCTCATGGCCCATCAGCTGGACGGCCTGGTGCTGGTGCCCAACTGCGACAAGATCGTTCCCGGCATGGTCATGGCCGCCGTCCGTATGGACGTGCCCGCCGTGGTCTGCTCCGGCGGCCCGATGCTGGCCGGCACCTACGGCGGCGAGGAAGTCAGTCTGTCCAAGATGTTTGAGGCCGTGGGTGCTTACAAGGCCGGTATGATCACCGAAGATCAGCTGGAGGACTGCACCTGCAACTGCTGCCCCAGCTGCGGCAGCTGCTCCGGTATGTACACCGCCAACAGCATGAACTGCCTGT
>ERZ773204.758-NODE-758-length-27289-cov-4.270581_pt1 | contig 27289 bp, 25 predicted proteins | sample MGYA00581007_ERZ773204 | MGnify/ENA primary metagenome ERZ773204 (study PRJEB29015, sample SAMEA2737757) | human gut metagenome | biome: human gut; feature: human-associated habitat; material: faeces | place: China | collected 2012 ... | reverse complement strand
GCCGCTTGTTACACCTTCCTCACAGATCGTTGGTACACAGGCTGTATTCAACGTACTTATGGGCGAGAGATACAAAATGGTTACAAAAGAAACAAAAGATATCCTGTTAGGAAAATACGGCGCAACTGTAAAACCGTTTAATCCGGAAGTACAGAAGAAGTGCATCGGCGATGAGAAACCGATCACATGCCGTCCGGCAGACCTTCTTGACAACGAACTTGAGAAACTTGAGAGTGAAATGGCCCAGTACAAAGAACAGGATGAGGATGTATTAACATACGCACTGTTCCCACAGGTAGCTATGGACTTCTTCAAGTATCGTCAGGCTCAGAAAACAAAAGTTGACGAGAAAGCAGCTGACAAAAAGAACGGAGCATATCCTGTTTAATTAAATATGTAACAAAAGAAAAAAGGAGCTTGCGCAAGCAGGCTCCTTTGCGTTATTATAAAAAAGATGTAATACCCACAAGACAGGAGCTTCTTCGTAGTGGAGCAGTCAGCAGGGTATGGATAAACGCAAAAAACACAGGAAGGAACATTCCATGAGCAAAGTACTGATCATCGGCGGCGGCGCTGCCGGAATGATGGCGGGAGTATTCGCAGCCCGCAACCATCATGAAGTTCATATATTAGAAAAAAACGAAAAACTCGGCAAGAAAGTATTTATCACCGGAAAAGGCCGCTGCAACGTAGCAAACGCCTGCGACACAGAGGAACTCTTCCCAGCAGTCATGAGCAACCCGAAATTTCTCTACAGCGGATTTTATTCATTCGGTCCACAGGACGTCATGAATTTTTTCGAGGAAGCAGGCGTACCTCTGAAAGTAGAGAGGGGAAACAGAGTATTTCCACAGTCTGATCATTCTTCAGACATCATCCGCGCACTGGAGCGTGAACTGAAGAAAGCCGGAGCGAAGGTTCATCTGCACACTACAGTAAAAGAGATTGTAAAGAAACCGGAAGCGGAGAAGGTCACAGGAGTCATTCTTGAGGATGGCACCTTTATGGAGGGTGATGCAGTCATTGTAGCCACCGGCGGCTTCTCCTACCAGAGTACAGGCTCCACCGGGGACGGATACCGTTTTGCAAGAGAACTGGGCTTGAAAGTCACAGATATCAGCCCATCCTTAGTCCCATTAAAGACGAAAGAAGACTACATCCCGAAACTACAGGGACTTTCCCTCAAGAATACGGGACTTACCATAAAGAACGGCAAGAAAGTCCTCTACGAAGATTTCGGCGAGATGATGTTCACCCATTTCGGTGTGACAGGCCCGATGATTCTCTCTGCCAGCGCCCACATCGGAGCGAAACTGGCGAAAGCAGAGAACGGAGAACTCTGTGCATACCTGGACCTGAAACCGGCTCTTACCAAAGAACAGTTAGATGCCAGAATCCTGCGCGAATTCGAGACAGGACAGAACAAACAGTTCAAGAACGTGATCGGAGTACTTTTCCCGTCATCCCTGACACCGGTAATGCTGGAACTTGGTGGAATCCCGGCAGAGAAGAAAATCCATGATATCTCCAGAGAAGAACGTCAGCATTTCGTTGATCTTGTAAAAGCTTTCCCGTTCACTATCACAGGCATGGGAGAATTCAAAGAAGCCATCATCACCAAAGGCGGCGTTTCCGTAAAAGAAATAAACCCGGGAACAATGGAATCAAAGAAAATCTCAGGACTCTACTTCGCAGGCGAAGTACTGGACCTGGATGCAGTGACAGGCGGATACAACCTTCAGATCGCATGGTCTACCGCATATTTAGCTGCTCAGGCGATACAGTGATTGGTTAAAAAATTAAAAGTTAAAAGGCAGAGAATACTGCTGTAATTAATAGAAACAGGAGGAATCGCGAAAATGGGATGTAATATTGCCATCGACGGACCTGCAGGAGCAGGAAAGAGCACCATCGCCAAAAAAGTGGCGAAAGAATTATCATTTATTTACGTAGATACAGGAGCCATGTACAGAGCCATGGCCTTATATCTTCTGAACAAAGGAGTAAACGGAGACGATCAGAAAGCAATCGAAGCAGAGTGTTCCGGTGCAGACATCTCCATCGAATACAAAAACGGAGAACAGATCGTAATCTTAAACGGCGAGAACGTCAACTCCATGCTGCGCACAGAGCAGGTAGGAAATATGGCATCCAAGAGCTCTGCAAACGCAAACGTAAGAGCCCACCTTCTCAAACTCCAGAGAACTCTGGCAGAGAAGAACGACGTCGTTATGGACGGAAGAGATATCGGCACAACGATCCTTCCGAACGCTGAAGTAAAAATCTATCTCACAGCAAGTGCTGACACCAGAGCCAGAAGAAGAGCCCTTGAGTATGAGCAGAAAGGCGAACCATTCGACCTGGACCAGATTCGTAAGGACATCATTGAGCGCGACGAACGCGACATGAACCGCGAAGTTTCTCCTCTCAGACAGGCAGACGATGCGGTGCTTGTAGATTCTTCAGAGATGGGAATTGACGACGTTGTAAATGCAATCCTTGATGTTTATAAGGAGAAAGTGCAGAAATAATGAAAGTAAAAGTAGCCGAAACAGCCGGCTTCTGCTTCGGAGTTAAGAGAGCCGTGGACAAAGTCTACGAACTCATCGACACCGAACAGAAACCAATCTTCACCCTGGGGCCGATCATCCACAACGAAGAAGTAGTAGCAGACCTGGAATCCAGAGGCGTTAAGGTCATCACAGAAGCAGACCTCGACACCCCGGACAACAATCAGCAGAACGGCATCGTAGTGATCCGCTCCCACGGCGTAGGTAAGTCAATCTACGATAAACTGAAGCAAAAAGGCATCTCATACGTAGACGTCACCTGTCCCTTCGTCCTGAAAATCCACAGGATCGTAGAGCGCGAAAGTCTCGCCGGAAACCACGTAGTCATCATCGGTGACAAAGACCATCCGGAAGTACAGGGAATCTGCGGATGGTGTCAGGGACCGTACACAGTCATCAAAAACCAGGAAGAAGCCGATGCATTTGTGCCTCCGAAAGGGAAAAAAATAAGTATTGTGTCCCAGACGACATTTAATTACAACAAATTTAAAGATTTAGTTGAAATTCTTTGCAAAAAGAGGTATGATAATAATGTTTTAAATATTCTTAATATTTTAAACACTATTTGTAATGCTACCGAAGAACGGCAGAGAGAAGCAAAAAACATAGCCGGAGAGGTAGACACTATGCTGGTCGTAGGCGGCCGGCACAGTTCCAATACTCAAAAGCTGTTTGAAATATGCAAAAAGGAATGTGGAAATACTTACTATATACAAACACCTGTAGACTTGGATTCTGAAATGTTCCAATGCAGTAGTTATGTAGGTATTACAGCAGGGGCTTCCACCCCAAACAAAATTATTGAGGAGGTTCAAGAACATGTCAGAATTAAGTTTTGAACAGATGCTGGAAGATTCCGTAAAAACTATCAGAAATGGAGAGATTGTACAGGGTACTGTCATCGATGTAAAAGAAGATGAGATTATTCTGAATATCGGTTATAAAGCAGACGGTATTATCACAAAGAACGAATACTCTAACGATGCAAGCCTTGTACTCACTGATGCTGTTCACGTTGGAGACACAATGGAAGCAAAAGTTCTCAAAGTAAACGATGGAGAAGGTCAGGTAACTCTTACTTATAAGAGACTGGCAGCAGAGAAAGGAAACAAACGTCTTGAAGAAGCATTTGAGAATCAGGAAGTATTAAAAGCTCCTGTAACTCAGGTACTCGATGGCGGACTTTGTGTAAACGTAGACGAAGCAAGAGTATTCATTCCTGCAAGCCTCGTATCCGACACATATGAGAAAGACCTTTCCAAATATGCAGATCAGGAGATCGAATTCGTAATCACAGAATTCAACCCGAGAAGACGCCGCATCATCGGTAACCGTAAGCAGCTTCTTCTTGCTGAGAAAGCAGAGAAACAGAAAGAATTAATGGAGAAAATCCATGTAGGTGATACAGTTGAAGGAACTGTTAAGAACGTTACAGATTTCGGTGCATTCATCGATCTCGGCGGAGCTGACGGACTTCTTCACATCTCCGAAATGTCCTGGGGCAGAGTAGAGAACCCGAAGAAAGTATTCACAGTTGGCGAAACACTTAAAGTTCTTATCAAAGAGATTAACGGAGACAAGATCGCACTTTCCCTCAAATTCCCGGAAGCAAATCCATGGCTCACAGCAGCTGAGGACTTCGCTGTAGGAAACGTAGTAAAAGGTAAAGTTGCACGTATGACAGACTTCGGCGCATTCGTAGAACTTGCACCAGGTGTAGATGCACTTCTTCACGTATCTCAGATTTCCAGAGAGCACGTTGCAAAACCAGCAGACGTACTGTCAATCGGACAGGAGATCGAAGCTAAAGTTGTTGACTTCAACGGCGAAGACAAGAAGATCAGCCTGAGCATGAAAGCTCTTGAAGCACCGGCTGAGGAAGCTACAGAAGAATAATAACAGACAACAAAAATAGTTGTGTTGAATAACAGAGACTGCCGGATGGAAAGCTGCTTGCTGAATATCCGGCAGTTTTGTTGACAGAAGGGATAACAAGAATGCTCGAAGAAGGAATATTCGATATACATTGCCACATTGTGCCAGGAGTGGATGACGGAGCTGCGGATATTGAAGAAACAAGAAAATTATTGGAGATGGAATATAAGCAGGGAGTGAGAAACATTATTCTGACGCCTCATTTCCGTTTCCAGATGTTTGAGACACCTCTGGAAAAAGTACAGAGACAATTCTGGCTTGCAGAAGAGGCGGCAGCAGATATCAGTAAAGATCTGCATCTTTACCTCGGATGCGAATTTCATGCAAATATGGAGATGCTTCCTATGCTTCGTGAGAAAAAAGTTTCTACCATGGCTGGTTCCAGGTATGTGCTGGTAGAATTCTCTCACAATTCAGAGGCATCCTATATCAGAGAACGCTTGTCAGTAATGCTTTCCGGCGGGTACAGACCCATTGTTGCACATATTGAACGATACGAAGCGACCCGTACAGATCTGGACTTTGTAGAAGAACTGACAGAGATGGGAGCTTATATGCAGATCAATGCAGACAGCATTGTGGGAAAAGACGGCTTTTTTACAAAACGCTACTGTCAGAAGCTGATGAAGAATGACCTGGTCCATTTTGTGGGTTCTGACTGCCATAACAGCAGTAAAAGAATTTCCAGAATCGGGGAAGCCTATAGCTATGTAATAAAGAAAATGGATACAGACTATGCGAAACAGCTTTTCATTCGAAATCCGCAAAAAATCATAGATCATAAATTTTAATGGATTTTGACCGAGTTAACTTTGTGGTCGGATTTTAAAGAATTTTAATGAATTTCAAAGAATAATGTCACTCGCAATTGACTTTTTATACGTACTACGGTAAAATATATACGGTTTATGTAAAACTGTAACTGTCTGCTGTAAAATAAATCAGCCGGATAATTACAAAAACTACAATGAAAAAGGGAAAAGGAAAATATCAGATGTTAGACAATTTGAACAGCAAATTTGAGAGCAGCAGGGTGCAGGCACTTGATGTCAATGACGATGAAGTTGAAATTGATTTACTGGAAATATTTCATGCACTCAGAAAGAAAATTCTGATGGTACTGATGGTTGCTCTTATAGGTGGCTGTATCGGAGCTGCATGTACACAGTTCCTGATGACACCAATCTACAGTTCAACATCCAGTATGCTTGTTCTCTCAAAGGAAACTACGCTGACATCTCTGGCAGATCTGCAGTTAGGTGCCAGTCTGACAAGTGATTACACAGTACTGATCACAAGTACCCCTGTACTGGAACAGGTAGTTACAAATCTGAACCTGGATATGACAGCGGAGAATCTGAAAGAGAATGTAACGATTAATAATCCGACAGATACCCGTATCCTTGAGATTACTGTTGATAATCCGGATTCTACAATGGCTAAGAAGATCGTAGATGAGATTGCGAATGTTTCCTCATCCTATATCGGAGACAAGATGGAAGTTATTCCGCCTAAGATCATCGAAGTTGGTAAGATTGCTACAGAGAGAACTTCTCCAAGTGTAATGAAGAACTCAGCAATTGGCTTCTTACTCGGATTTCTTGCATGTGCGGCAATCGTAGTTGTATACGCTGTAATGGATGATACTATCAAGACAGAAGAAGATATTGAGAAATATCTCGGTGTTTCTGTACTTGCCAAGGTTCCTGACAGAAAAGACTACGTAAACATGAAGAACAAGAAACCAAAGAGCAATAAGAAGAACAAGAAGCGTCGCTAGAGTAATGGAGGAATCTGAGCAATGAAGAAACTCAATTTAACAGATAAAAGAAAACCGGACTATTTCTACAGCGAGGCGATTAAAACGCTGCGTACAAATATCCAGCTGTCCGGTCAGAGCATAAAGACAATTCTGGTTACAAGCTGCTTTCCAAATGAAGGTAAGAGTGATGTAGTACTCAGCCTTGCACAGGAGCTTGGAAGCATCGGTAAGAAAGTTCTTCTTCTGGATGCGGATATCAGAAAGACTGCTTATGCAGGACGACTGGGAGTAGAAGAAGAGGTCAAAGGACTTTCCCAGCTTCTCAGTGGGCAGGTAGGACTGCAGGATATTATCTATGAGACGAATTTCCCGAATATGGACATTATATTCGGAGGTCCGGCTGCACCAAACCCTTCAGGACTTCTCAGCGAGAACATTTTCAAGGTTTTTCTGAAAGAAGTCAGGGAATATTACAATTACATACTGATTGACACACCGCCGATCGGAACTGTAATCGATGCTGCGGTAATCGGCAGATGCTGTGATGGAGCGATCTTCCTGATCCAGCCAGGCAGCGTCAGATACAGAGATGCACAGAAGGCATTTGCACAGCTTGAGAGAAGCGGATGCCGTGTTCTGGGAGCTGTTATGAATAAGATAGACACCAGTGGCGACAAATATTACTCTTCTTACTACAAACATTATGGTGAATACTATCGCAGAAGCGATGATGAGTCCCAGAAATAATATCGCTGTCTGATAATCGTTCAGATGTGATATCATAACCATAATTAACAGTAAAGGAAAATTGGGAAAAGTGAGCAGAAATAAGAAGAGAAAAGGGAAAAAGACAAATATTTTGCTGGGTTTTATCTGTATTATCCTGGTGGGGGTTCTCGGTACAATTCTTGTGATGAGCTATAATACAGAGCAGGAAGAAGCCAAACGTCTGACAGAACTTGCAGGTAACCAGCAGAGCGGAATCGAAGATTATGAAGCAGTAAAGGAACACGCTGCACAGTTAGAGAAGGCATCCTCCGAAGATGAGAATACAGAAGATGCCGATAACAGTGAGACAAAGAAGAGCAAGAAGAAAGAAGACACAGCCGGGGAAGAGGATGCAGAGGAGACTGCACAGGCAGAAGATACTACTGAAGCAGAAGCACCGAGAACAATTTCCGGTGTCGTATGCTGGGGAGATGATCTGATCAATGGTGAGGAATCCAACACCTATTCCTACATGGCAGTACTTCAGAAACTTCTGACAGACAACGGATATAACCTGACAGTGATCAACAAGACCCTTCAGGGCGGCGGTACACTTTCCATGATGAAGATGGCCGGTGTAAGTGATGAAACTCTTCAGGGATATATTGCGAAACATCAGCAGACTGCAAATGGTGCGCAGCTGAATGTAACAGAGACAGGAATCCGTGATCTTACAGATGAACAGACTACCAGAAATGATATGGACTGTGTACCTGTCATCTTCATGGGATACTATGGCGGATGGAATCATGATCCTGCAGAGCTTGCTGAGCAGCAGGAACAGATTTTAAATACATTCCAGAACCAAGACCAGTTCATTGTTGTGGGAACACGCCCTATGGATGGAAGCGTGACTTCTGAAGCACTTGATCAGGTGCTCAGCGAGAAGTGGGGCGAACATTATATCAGTCTTGCAAATGTGACACAGCAGCTGTCTGCTACTTATGAAGCACAGCAGGCTATGGCAGAGGCAGTGTTCCAGAAATTGCAGGAGCTTGGCTATATCAGCCAGAGCTGAATAAACGATTGAAGGAATGAAAATGAAAAAAACAGCAAAAGAAGCTGCGAGACAACGAAAGATTTATATGATTCTGATAATTATCCTGATCATAGTTCTTACAGTTTTGGGCGGCGGGTATTATTTTATGATGCAGACAAAAGCATCATCCAGAAATACAGGTGCTCAGAACAGTAACGGTCAGAATCAGACGAGCCAGACATCAGGTAGTGACACTGTGGAATATCAGGGTGCGACATATAAATATAACGATCATCTCAGCAACTACTTATTTCTAGGAATTGATACAAGAAATCCGGTAGATACCTATCAGACACAGGAAGATGCCGGTCAGGCAGATGCGATTTTTGTGGTTTCCATGGACAGGGCAACAGAAGAAATTAAGGTGCTCTTTATTCCAAGAGATTCTATGACGGAGATTGAAGTTTTCAATCCATCCGGTAAAAGTCTCGGAGAGTCAACAGACCACATCAATATACAGTACGCATTTGGTGATGGCAAGCAAAAAAGCTGTGAACTGATGAAGACAGCAGTATCCAATCTGCTGGACGGACTGCCGATTCAGGGATATTGCTCCATGAATATGGATGGTATTCCGGTGATTACGGACTTTGTAGGTGGAGTTCAGATCACAGTGCCTGACAACAGCCTTGAGGATACATATCCGGAATTTAAAGAGGGTGCTGTTGTTAATATTACAGGTGAAAACGCAGAAAAGTTTGTACGATATCGAGACACTGACAAGACCCAGAGTGCTCTGGTCCGTCAGGAGAGACAGAAAACCTATCTCCAGGCATTAATTCAGAAAGCCCAGGAGAAGGCAGGAGAGGATGCCGGATTTGTGACAGACCTCTACGACAGTATTAAGAGCTATACAGTTACAAGCATGGGAAATGACATATTTGCGAAACTCCTTGCAGCATCAGGAAACGGTATCACTGATACAGAGACGGTACCGGGTGAGGGAACGCAAGGTAAGAACTTTGATGAGTATCATGTAGATAAAGATGCTCTGTCAGACTTGATTATTTCCATGTTTTATGAGAAAATTCAATAAACCGGTTAGAAGACAGCCGGTTTGGAATAAACTGTATGGTGGTAAATAGTCATTAGTACTGTTATTATTACTCAGAGATAATTCGTACAGACTTCCTGTACGATTATCAATATAAAAATAATCCAAAAGGAGAGGTGCATTATGAAAATTGCAAAAAAATTCATGACACTTGCTTTAGCAACTGCCCTTGGAGTAGGATGTGCTACTGTAGGTGTCAGTGCAGCAGGAAGCCGCACAAGCGCAATTACAGTATCTGCTGAACAGTCTGCAATCTATGAAGTTGTTCAGAAGATCGAAGAAGCAGAAGGATTTGCTGATCTGCAGGCAGAACTGCCGGCAGTAGCTGACGCTTTCAAACAGGTTAACGAAGGTAAAATGGAAGTTGCTGGTTTCGTTGACGTTCTGAAAACTCTTTCAGAAGAGACAACAGACGAAGAAGTTAAAGCAGCTATCGATGAACTCGTTCAGAAACTTGACGGAAAAGAATTCGTTACAGGTTTTGATGAATTCAAAGTACTTGATGCAGACAAAGCAGAGAAGAATGCTGATGGTAAATATGAAGTTGAGATCTCTGTTCCAAGTATCACAGATACTATGGAAAACATTCAGCTTGTAGCTTACAGCAAAGAAGATGCAAAGAAATGGCAGATCGTTGATCCGATCAGCGTTGACAAAGAGAACAAAACTCTTGAAGTTGCATTAGATGATGGTGCTTTCTTCACTGTTGTTGCAGATGCTGAATAATTATTCGGTAATTCAGAAATAAAATGCAGCCGCCAGAGATTGGCGGCTGTTTTTTGTGCTCTGGAAAAAGTTATTGTATGCTTTGCTCTCAGTAATACGAAATGTTTTAAACAGAAAATATTGACAAATTATGTTGAACTATGTAGAATAACCTATAGTGAAAACATGGATTTATGAAAACAGGGAGAGAAGAAAAAGAAAAATATGTATAGAAAAAGTTCTAAAGGCTGGCTGAAGCATTTTGATTTTATATTAATTGATTTAATCAGCCTGCATCTGGCATTCGTTTTATCATATGTTTGTCGTCATGGGATAGGAAACCCGTACAAGAATTTATTATACAGAAATATGGCATTTATGTTGACATTTATCGATTTTTTTGTGGTATTTCTGTTTGAGACTTTAAAAGGCGTATTGAGACGGGGATACTATCAGGAACTGGCTGCGACGGTTAAACACGTGATTCTGGTAATGCTTCTGGCAGTTTTATATTTATTTACAATTCAAGAGGGAACCTCTTTTTCCAGATCAGTTTTGTATTTTACAGCTGTGTTCTATATAATATTTGCATATGTGACAAGGATTTTGTGGAAGAAACATTTGCAGAAAAGAATGGAAAATGGAGGCGACCGTTCACTTCTGATTATTACAAGCAGTGATATTGCTGCTGAAGTGGTGCGCAGCATGCAGGAACATAATTACCAGCGATTTAATTTGGTTGGAATTGTGCTTGTGGACAAAGATATGAAAGGACAAAAGATAGAAGGAATTCCTGTTCTGGCAAATGAAGAAGATGCGGCAAATTATGTCTGCAGAGAATGGATTGATGAAGTTTTTCTTGTAATTTCTGAAAAATACCCTTATCCACAGAAGCTGGCAGATCAGCTGTTAGAAACAGGTGTAACGGTGCATTTAAATCTGGCAAAGATGGCAGATGCGATAGGAAAGAAGCAGTTGGTAGAGAAGTTGGGCGATTATACAGTATTGACAACCAGCATAAACTATGCAACTGTGAAGCAGGCATTTATGAAGAGAAGCCTGGATATTATAGGTGGATTGGCAGGATGTATTTTGACAGGAATAATTTTCATATTTGTGGCACCTGCAATCTATATTCAGTCGCCAGGTCCGATTTTCTTCTCACAGATTCGAGTGGGAAAGAACGGCAAGAAGTTTAAGATGTATAAATTCCGCAGTATGTACATGGATGCCGAGGAGCGGAAAAAAGAGCTGATGAAAGACAACAGAGTCGAAGACGGTATGATGTTTAAACTGGAATTCGATCCGCGTGTAATAGGAAATAAAATCTTGCCAAATGGAGAAAAAAAGAATGGTATTGGTAATTTTATTAGAAAAACAAGCCTGGATGAATTTCCACAATTCCTTAATGTACTAAAAGGAGACATGTCGCTGGTAGGCACAAGACCACCGACACTGGATGAATGGGAGAAGTATGAACTGCATCATCGAGCACGTCTTGCAATAAAACCGGGGATTACTGGTATGTGGCAGGTGAGTGGGAGAAGCGATATTACGGATTTTGAGGAAGTTGTGAAACTGGATATGAAGTATATTGCGAATTGGAACTTTGGATTGGATATTAAGATTTTGATAAAGACGGTAGCTTCGGTTTTGAGACATGAAGGGTCGATGTGAGTGATAATGAGAAATTTTTGATTTTAGGGTATTGAAAAATATTTAGAAGAAAAGGAATTGAATTTGACCGCAACGCTGGATGTAAAGGGTGCATGTAGTGTTGTGGATTTTGTTGTGAGGGTAGAGTCTGGGAATGTCTACTCAACAAACCGTATTGACGTAGCATAGTCAAAAAGAACCTGTTTTGCACACTGTATGGAAGACTAAATTTAGCTATATTTCATATACACATGAACTGAAAATACCGATAACTTATACAAAACGCTGAACTCTTGACCCCCGTGGCATAAAATTGGCACAACTTCTTCAGAAGTTATGAGGAAAAGGCGAAAAACAGGGGAAAATAACAAAAATCCATGAGTTTATCATTAACGTCTGAAACTGCTGTTGAGTACACTATCTAACCCGCTAATGACATCTACATCATAACGGTTTGTTGAGTCATGAAAATTAGAGAAAAACAGATGATTTCTACTTCATAAAACAACTGTTGAGTAGAGCGCGGATGGTGATGATAAATACATTTTTTATGCGGTGAGAGTGAATGATTTGTTCATGATGAACAATGAATGGTGAGAATTGGACTTGGTGATATGTGCAGCTTTAACAAAACTCATGCGCCGACAGGGTTCGATTCAACAATCCAACACTTAGAAAAAACGTCATTGCGAGGTATACGAGGTTCGACTGTATAATACAGCACTTCGGCTATAGAGGAATAGAGACGAGTGTACTCTACGGATGTTTTATGAAGTAGAAAACAAGGGAAATATGATTGCTGGGGTAATTGGATACGACAGCATAAGGGAACACTTAGCCGCGTGAGTAGCAAGAGGAAAAAATACTATCTGTGAAGAGCAGATGTGTAGATAGAAAATTAGAGGATATGTCCGATGAGGGCCGGAGGAGTAAATGAATTATGGATATTAAAAAGGAATACGAACGCTGGCTGGCAAATGCCATCGCCGATGCCGATGTAGTGGCAGAACTGAAAACGCTGGATGATGCAAAAATCGAGGACGCGTTCTATCGTGACCTTGCCTTTGGTACGGGTGGTCTGCGTGGCGTGATTGGTGCAGGCACGAACCGTATGAACATTTATACAGTGGCAAAAGCTTCTCAGGGTCTGGCTGACTATCTGAAGAAGAGCTTTGCAGAGCCGTCTGTGGCCATCGGTTACGACAGTCGTATCAAGAGCGATGTGTTTGCTAAGGTTGCTGCTGGGGTGTTTGCCGCCAATGGTGTCAAAGTGAATATCTGGCCTGTTCTGATGCCTGTTCCTACCGTGTCCTTTGCGACCCGCTATCTGCACACCTCTGCCGGTGTCATGGTGACGGCTTCCCACAATCCCAGTAAGTACAATGGCTATAAGGTCTACGGCGCAGATGGCTGTCAGATCACCACCGAGGCCGCAGCTGAGATCCTTGCTGAGATTGAGAAGCTGGATATCTTTGCGGACGTCAAGACCAGCGACTTTGACGCAGGCGTAGCAAACGGCAGTATCCAATACATTCCGGACGAGGTCTACACTACATTCGTGGAGCAAGTCAAGAGCCAGTCTGTTCTGTTTGGCGAAGAAGTTAACAAGGATGTGGCCATCGTGTACAGCTCGCTGAACGGCACCGGTCTGAAGCCTGTGACCCGCACCCTGAAGGAGATGGGCTACACCAACATCACGGTGGTCAAGGAGCAGGAGCAGCCGGACGGCAATTTCCCGACCTGCCCGTATCCCAACCCGGAGATCAAAGAGGCTATGGCACTGGGCATGGAGTATGCCAAGAAGTGCAACGCCGACCTGTTGCTGGCGACCGACCCCGACTGTGACCGCGTGGGCATTGCCGTTAAGAACAAGGCAGGAGAGTACGAGCTGCTGACCGGCAACCAGACCGGTATGCTGCTGCTGGATTATATCTGCAGCCAGCGTGTCAAGCATGGCAAGATGCCTTCTGCCCCCGTTATGGTTAAGACGATTGTCACCATGGATATGGGCGAACAGATCGCTACCCACTACGGTTTGCGCACCATCAATGTGCTGACCGGTTTCAAGTTTATCGGCGAGCAGATCGGCATGCTGGAACAGCAGGGCAAGGCGGACAGCTATGTGTTCGGCTTTGAGGAAAGCTATGGCTACCTGACCGGCTCCTACGTCCGCGACAAGGACGGCGTGGACGGTGCCTACATGATTTGCGAAATGTTTAGCTACTATGCCACTCAGGGCATCAGCCTGTTGGACAAACTGGATGAACTGTACAAGACCTATGGCTATTGCTTGAACACCCTGCACAGCTATGAGTTTGATGGCAGTGCAGGTTTTGCCAAGATGCAGAGCATCATGCAGGTATTCCGCAGCGACATCAAGGAGTTTGGCGGCAAGAAGGTCGTCAAGCTGCTGGATTACGCTCCGGGTCTGGATGGTCTGCCCAAGTCCGATGTGCTCAAGTTCCTGCTGGAAGATAACTGCTCCATCGTGGTGCGCCCCTCCGGCACTGAGCCAAAGCTCAAGACCTATATCTCTGTCAGTGCAGAAAACAAGGAAGCTGCCGAGAAGGTGGAAGCAGAAATCTGCAAGAGTGCGGAAGAGTTCTTGAAGTAAAGATAGAGGAGAAAAAATATGAATATTATTTTACTTTCTGGTGGTTCTGGTAAGCGTCTTTGGCCCCTTTCCAACGATGTACGTAGCAAGCAGTTCATCAAACTGTTCAAGAATAATGACGAGTATGAATCTATGGTTCAGCGAGTTTACCGTCAGATCACTACGGTAGAAGCTGATGCAAAGATTACTATTGCAACGAGTAAATCACAGGCAAGTGCTATTAAGAATCAGTTGGGTGAGAAAGTATCTATTTGTGTAGAGCCTTGCCGTCGCGATACATTCCCGGCAATTGCTTTGGCGGTAGCATATCTCCACAATGAATTGAATGTCGGAACGGATGAGGCAGTTGTTGTCTGCCCGGTTGATCCGTATGTGGACAATACATACTACGAGGCAGTTAAAACTTTGCAGGAGCTAGCAGAGCAGGGTGGAGCAAATCTGACCCTGATGGGTATTGAGCCGACTTATCCCAGCGAGAAGTACGGTTACATTATCCCGGAAAGCGGCGAAGATGTCAGCAGGGTTAATGAATTTAAGGAAAAGCCGGATGTCGAAAACGCTAAGAAGTATCTGGCGCAGAGCGCATTATGGAATGCAGGAATCTTTGCATTCAAGCTGGGGTATCTGCTGGATAAAGCACACAGTATGATTGACTTCGAGGATTATCGTGACCTGTTCAACAAGTACGATACTCTGACTAAGATTAGCTTCGACTATGCCGTGGTCGAGAAAGAGTCCAGCATTCAGGCCCTGCGTTACAGCGGAGATTGGAAGGATGTCGGCACCTGGAACATGATGGCCGAGGTCATGGCAGATAAGACCAAGGGTAAGGCCATTCTGGATGAAACCTGCGAGAACACCAATGTGGTGAATGAGCTGAATATTCCAATTCTCTGCATGGGCTGCAAAGACATGATTATTGCGGCTAGTGGTGATGGCATCCTGATTTCCGATAAGGAACGCAGTGGTTATATGAAACCCTATGTAGAGAAAATTGAGACCGAGGCAATGTATGCCGAAAAGTCTTGGGGTACTTATACGGTCATTGATGTGCAGCCTGGCTCTATGACTGTTAAGGTTTCCATGAGAGCAGGTGAGCACATGAGCTACCACAGCCATGATTATAGAGAAGAAGTATGGACTGTTGTAAGCGGCAGCGGTAAGGCTGTTGTTGATGGAATGGAACAGAAACTCCGTGTGGGCGATGTTATCACCATTGCAGCAGGCTGCAAGCATACAGTAATTGCTGAGACTGACCTGGATATTGTTGAGGTTCAGATTGGTGAAACACTTAGCGTGGAAGACAAAGAAAAGTATGATTTTGAGGTTTAAGAAGTGCAAATATTAAAGTTAATGCCCGCAGGGAAAGATTATCTCTGGGGTGGAACAAGACTTAGAAGAGAATATAGAAAGAAGATTGATCTTATCCCGCTGGCAGAGACTTGGGAATGTTCAGTACATCCAGATGGATTAAGCATCGTAGAGAACGGTAAATATCGCGGACAGACATTGAAAGATGTCATTGATAAACATCCGGAGTTTTTGGGAACAAAGAATCAAGAGATGCCTGTCCTCATCAAATTTATCGATGCGATGAAAGATTTGTCCGTTCAGGTGCATCCGGATGATGACTATGCCAGAAAATATGAAGGCGATAACGGTAAATCCGAGATGTGGTATGTCATTGATGCTGAGCCAGGCGCAGAGCTGATCTTTGGTTTTGAGCATCCGGTGACAAAGGAAATCTTGAAGGAAGCAGTAGCAAACGGGACACTAGATAAGCATTTGCATAAGATAAAGATTCAAAAGGGCGATGTAATTTACGTACCGGCAGGTACAGTCCACGGGATAGGCGCAGGTGTACTTATTGCCGAAATTCAAGAAAGTTCTAATGTGACATACCGCGTGTATGACTACAACAGAACGGATAAAAACGGCAATAAACGAGAACTTCACTTCGATAAGGCAGTTGAAGTAATGAACATGGATACAGTGAAGGAATCTGGTGAAAAGCGATTGGTTCACTATTATCCGGGAAGTTCAAGAGAAATCATTTGTAGAAGTCAATATTTTGAGACCGAGAAGATTGAAGTAAACAAAGCTTGCTCATTCTCGGTAATGGATGAATCATTCCAGGTTCTTCTTTGTATCAGTGGAGAAGGACAGGTTGAATATTTTAATGATGAAAACAAGCCAGTTCGCTTTAAGAAAGGTGACTGTCTATTTATACCAGCAGGTACAGGAAGATGTACATTGTTAGGGGATGCTGAAGTATTAAAAGTTAGATGTTAAATGAAGGGGAACTTAGAAGATGGCAGAAAAACAGCATGTATTCCTCGTTGGCGCAAAAAGCCTTGGAGCTTACGGAGGATACGAGACATTTATAGACAAGCTGACTGAGTATCATCAGGATAATAAAAATATTCAATATCATGTGGCAGTCAAAGCCAATGGTCAGGGTCATATGGACGAAACAAAGGTGGATGCCAAGATCATCTCTGGTTCTCGTTTTATTTATCACAATGCGGATTGCTTCAAAATTCATGTGCCCGAGAAGCTTGGTCCTGCTCAGGCTATTTATTATGACTGCAAAGCTCTGGACAAGTGTGTAGAGATTATTAAAGAAGAAGGGATTAAACATCCCATCGTCTACATTATGGCGTGCCGTATTGGACCGTTTATGAAGAAGTATTATAAGGCAATACATAGATTGGGTGGAAAGGTTTATCTCAATCCAGATGGACATGAGTGGATGCGTGCTAAGTGGTCTGATCCGGTCAGAAAGTACTGGAAAGTATCTGAGCAGATGATGGTCAAGTATTCGGATCTGGCTGTATGCGACAGCGTGAATATTGAGAAGTACATCCACGAACAGTATGACGGTAAGGGTATCAGAGGAAGAAATCCGAAGACCACATTTATTGCTTATGGGGCTGAGACCAGAAAGAGTCTCCTTGCTGACGATGATAAGAAGTTGTTGTCGTGGTATGAGCAGAAGGGACTGAAGCCTAAGGCATATTACCTAGTGGTTGGTCGTTTCGTTCCAGAGAACAATTACGAGACTATGATTCGTGAATTCATGAAGAGCAAGACAAAGAAGGACTTCGCAATCATCACAAACGTGAATGATAAGTTCTTAGCAGAGCTTGAGGAAAAGTTGGGATATAAAAAAGATCCAAGAATCAAGTTCGTTGGAACTGTTTATAACAAAGAGCGTCTCATGAAGATTCGTGAGAATGCGTATGGATATTTCCATGGCCACGAGGTTGGTGGAACGAATCCTTCTTTATTAGAGGCGCTTGGCAGTACAGATTTAAATCTACTTCTTGATGTTGGTTTTAACCGAGAGGTTGCAGAGGATAGTGCTTTGTACTGGTCGAAAAAGGACGGAGACCTGGCAAGACTCATTGAGAAAGCTGACGAAATGAAAAGTGACGAGATTGCTAATTTGGGTTCGAAGAGTACGCAGCGAATAGAGGAAGCTTATAGCTGGCCTTATATCTGCGGGAAATACGAGAAAGTTTGGTCTATATGATATTTTTGAAAGGAAATGGCAATGAGAGTTGGAATTGATGCGCATATGATTGGCGATCACTCGGGAGGCAATGAAAGCTTTTATACAAATATTATAAACAACATGAATCCTCCAAAGAATATGGAGATAATTTTATTTGTAAAAAAAGGAGCAGATTTATCTGCTCTTACAAATAAATTTAAGCGTATAGAATTTCAGGAAAGTAGTGCTCTGAAAAGGAATTTTTTTGAGCTGCCAAAGTTATGCAAAGAGTATGAATTAGATCTTTTACATACCCAGTACTTTATTCCATTTAACAGACCGTGTCCCGTTGTGTGTACTATTCACGATATTTGCTTTGAACATTACAGTAATATTTTTACAAAAAAAGAATATTACACTCAGAAATTATTAATTCCATACGCAGCAAAAAAATCAAAGGCAGTTTTTACAGTGTCTAATCATGCAAAACAAGATATAGCTTCTCATTACCATATTCCTGAAAGCAATCTTGTGGTTACATACAACGCAGTGAATCAGAACTTTAGAAAGCTAAACGAAGAAGAATTGAATGAATCAGAACTTCGTAATAAGTTTGATATTACAGGTAATAGAATTATTCTCAGCGTAGGTAACCTTCAACCGCGAAAAAACTTGCCAAGATTGATGAGAGCTTTTGTGAAATTGAAGAAGGATTCTCATTTCTCCGATGTTCAACTGGTTGTTGTTGGTAAGAAAGCTTGGATGTTTGATGACATCATGAAGGAGTCTGCTGATAACAATAAGGATATTATTTTGACAGATTATGTTTCAAACGAAGATCTTGTGAGACTTTATAATCTTGCAGATGGTTTTGTATATCCGTCTTTTTATGAAGGGTTTGGAATTCCACCATTGGAGGCAATGGCATGTGGAACACCGGTAGCAGTGGCTAATGCCACATCACTTCCGGAAGTGGTTGGTGATGCTGGGATGTATTTTGATCCTTTTAGTGAAGAGAAAATTACAAATAGCATCGTCAAATTATTAGACGAAGATAAAGCTATACGTGATGAAAAAAGAATTGAAAGAGTGAATTGCTTCAATTGGGAAGATTCTGCGAATGCAATGCTTTCTAAATATATAGAAGTCGTAGGTAATAATTAATGGCAAATACAGCTATCATTTTGATAAATTACAAAAATCCAAAGATCACTCTAGAATGCGTGGAAAGCCTGATTAAATTACAATCAAGCGACTATACAATTTATGTTGTTGATAATGCAGCAGATGAGAATACCAAAGGAGAATTTGAGAGATCTATTCTTTTTCAATATATAAAATATATACCATCAAAAGATAATTTAGGATTTGCAGGTGGAAATAATATTGCAATCCAGAGAGCACTAGATGATGGATGTGACTATATAATGCTTTTGAATAATGATACAGTGGTGGATTCGAGCTTTCTTGATGAAATGAAGAGATATTGTAATTCAAAAACGGTAGTTGTCCCTAAAATATATTATTTTGATGAACCAAGTGTATTATGGTATGCGGGCGGAATTATAAATTGGATAAGCGGAGATACGCATCATACCGGAGCTGGTAAGGTCGATGATGGCAGCTATGACAAGGTAGAAAAGGTAGAATTTGCTTCAGGGTGTTGCATTCTGATGAATAAAAATGTAATAGAAAAAGTTGGTATGCTGGATGAAAGTTACTTTATGTATTATGAGGACACGGACTTTTGCGCGCGTCTAAAAAAGGAGAAAATTGACATCGTGTATGTGCCAACAGCAAAGATTTGGCATAAGGTAGGAGCGTCATCAAGCGGAGAATATAGTAAATTCACAGCATATTATATGGCCAAAAATCGTTTGAAGTTTATATCCAAATACAGCCATAATAATTTGCAACGAGCTTACCTAAGAACAATTGCAAGTGGAATTAAGGGATATATATTAAATAGAAATTCAAAAGTATCAATTAAGGCTTTGAAGGATTTTATAAAGGAACAAAGAACGTAATATGAAGATATATATGATAGGCGGGACCGATTCCCATGTAAAATGTGGTGTTAAAGACTATACTCTTGAGCTACAAAGATATTTAGAGCAAGAAAATGTAGATATTGTCCAAATTAATGATAAAAGTGATACTGCTACGATTTCAGATTGGCAATCAATTTCTGCATACCATAAAGTCGCTGTGGAATTAAAAAAAATAAATGCAAGAATACTACATGTTGAGTATCCTGCAAAAGCATATGGAAAGAGTATTGGTGTGAATTTTCTTCCTATGTTTGCCAGATTGAGAGGAATCAAGGTTGTTTTTACAACTCATGAATATAGTAATAGATCTTTTTTGGGAAGGATGCGTCAAATTCCGTCGTTCCTTTTTGCAAATGAAATTATTGCAGTAGAGCCGCAATTCGAGGCAGATATAAAGAAAATACCATTATGTAAAAAAAAGGTAAGAACTATTCGAATTGGTAGCAATATAGTACCGTCTGTTGCTCCGAATGATAAAATTATAGAGCTGCATAACTCTTTAGTAAAAGATAATATGAAACTAATGAGTTACTTTGGTTTTATCAATGAATACAAGTGCTTTTTAGAGCTTATAGAGGCAATTAAACACCTCAAAGATGCCGGGAAATTGAAGTCAAAACTAGTAGTCATTGGTGAGTTAAAGGAATCTGACGAATACCATAAAAAGGTTTTAGAAAAAATTAGAGAATATAATCTTGATAACGATATTATTGTGACGGGATACCTAAAAGATTCTGTTGGAGATTACCTTAAAGCATCTGATTTTGCCGTTCTTCCTTTTTACTATGGTATTTCGGTTAGAAATGGAAGTTTTCTTGCGGCATATCAGGAAGGAATAGATATCATTACAACTAAGGGAGATAAAAATTTTCCATATGATGATGTGTATCTTATGAATGATAATACTCCGCAGACAATTGCAAGTGCAATAGAATATATGCAAGACAATAGCTTGAAGTCAGAGCATAGAAAAATTGATTTTTATTGGGATGATATTTCTAAACAACACGTGGAGTTATACAAAAAAATCTACGGATAGGATATAGGCAAATGAGATTAAAGATAAGAAAAATTAGTACCGCAGAATTACTTGTAATGTTTTTAATGTTTGTGTTGAGTGGGGCGATGTATACATTGCCAACAACATCCTATATGAACTCTAAGCTGCTATCTGTAGCTGTAGTGTTTGTTTTCATGTTTTTTTTAAAGGGTAAAATCAAACTAAAGGGAACTTATAGTCGATTTATAGTATGTTTTCTTTCCTTTGTTATTATTCTTGCTTTTTATAGTATGATTATTCACTCGGAGATGCCAACAGATGTTTTTAACATTTGTGGAGGATATTTTGCGCTAATTGGATATGTACTTGTACAAAATCTTACGATATCAAAAGAACAGATACAAAAGATTTTTGTTAATTACACTAAATTAATAGTGTTATTTTTCTTTATTCAATACGCAATTTTTAAAATTTCTGGAAATATCATTTTTATAGATTTTTACAATCCTCAAATGAGAGCTGGATTTCTTCGAGCTGGCGTGGGAAGTGAGTTTGTAGCACTTTCAATAATCATTATGTTTGCAGAGTTTTTGCAAACGTATAGGAAAAAGAAACGATTTGACATCAAACTAATAATATGGATGGGGATTTTTTCTGTATATTTTGTGTTATTCATTTGTATTAGAGCAGCGATTCTTGCAATCTTTTTATCATGTCTAGTTTTAGTGTTTATAGGTACAGACAGCCGTAAACTTAAATTTGGAATTTTGCTACTCGGTGTGCTAGGGGGGGCTTTAATTCTTCAATCTTCTGTATTTGATAAGTATATGCAAATAGACAAGATTGAGGGAGGAGGATCAATAACTGGACGGTTAGCAATGTATGCTTATTATTTTAATGGTTTCATGCAGCATTCGATCATGGGACAAGGATTTATAAAACCCATAAACTCAGCATTGACAACTCTACTATATGGTCCAGATGGATTCTATTATCTTGAGGACGTTGGAATCGTAGGTTATTTATTTACGTTCGGATTAGTTGGGTTATTCTTGTTTTTGACATTTATTACCAAAGGAATGAAAACAATTATATCTGGGTATAAAGATAGGTCAATATTTAGTGATTCTGTCGTACTTGGAGTTTTTATGTATCTGGTATTTACAATGCCTACGTTGTTTTTATTTGATTATGCGAGAAATGGATTTTTGATGTTTGTATTACTGTTTATGACGCCTAAGTCGGAGAGAAATTAAATGTTTGGACTATCTAAGCGACAATTATTGTCATTAAGTATACCAAAAACTATATATTTTAACTACAGATATTTTGGATTACATGGACTGTTTAGTTTTAACGTACTGTGTTCTAGATATGTAAAGTTTAGAAGTTTAAAGGGGAATGTAGAACTCGATGGTAAATTAACAACTGGTTGCGTGAAAATAGGTTTTCAAGAAGTCTCCGTATTTGATAACAAGTTTGAACGAACAATCTGGGAAAATTATGGAGACATAATAATAGCTCCGGGCTTTTTCCTGGGCTCTGGATCAAGAATTTCAAATCATGGTTCGATGATGTTTGGTGAAAATTTTCACGTATCAGCAAAATCAACATTTATATGTAACAAGAAAATTTTCTTTGGAAAAGATGTGTTGGTATCATGGGAGTGTTTATTTATGGACACAGATTTTCACCAGATAATGGATAATAAGACAGATAGATGCATAAATGAAGATCGTGATATATATATAAGTGATAGGGTTTGGTTTGGCTGTAAATGTATAGTATTAAAAGGAAGTGAAATTTTAAGAGATACAGTTATAGCTGCTGGATCTATAGTTTCGGGGGGGGGAAGCAGACAGTGCATAGTTGCGTAATAGCAGATGGAGAGGTTATTAAATCAGACGTTAGCTGGATAAGATAGCAATGAAAAGAGGTGGTGAAAATGTGGTATCTAATAATTGCCGTAATATGTTTTTATATGATAGATACAGTTGCGACATTCGTATACTGTTATATTCAGGAAAAAAGGCAGAAAAAGAAAGATGTTGATGCAACTCAGAAATCAAAATCAGCCGTATTGTACGAATCAGATTACAAGTTTCCGAAAAGACAGATTAAGTGGCTTTTCCACATTTATGCTGGTTGGATTAGATATAAGTTGATACATCTAGGAAAAATACCGTGTCATACTTATAGAAATTTTATGCTAAGACATGTATACAGGATGAAATTGGCAAAAACAGCGGTCATTTATGGAGGTTTTGAGATCCGTTCTCCGTGGAATATCCATATTGCTGACGGCGCAATTGTTGGAGATGAAAGTAAACTTGATGGCAGAAATGGAATATTTATAGGAAAAAATGTTAATTTAAGCACTGGTGTATGGATTTGGACTGAACAACACGATATAAATGACCCACATTTTTATTCTAATGAAACAGGTGGAGCTGTCATTGTACAAGATAGAGTATGGATTTCAAGTCGTGTTACAGTTTTGCCTAAAACAAAAATATATGAAGGTGCAGTTGTTGCAGCGGGTGCTGTAGTGACAAAAAATTGTGAGGCATATACTATTTACGGTGGGATTCCAGCAAAAAAAATTGGTGAACGAAGTAAAAAGTTGTTTTATGAATTCACGGGAAGACATGAGTCATTCTGGTGATCGAATGAAAAATAAAAATTTAGGAAGTAACTCCTTACTAAATGTTATAAAAGCCACATTATCTATAATATTTCCGTTGATAACCTACTCGTATGCAATTCGAGTATTAGGCACTGAAGGAGTTGGAAAAATATCATATGCCAACTCTATTGTTAGTTATTTCGCTTTAGTCGCAATGCTTGGCATGGTTACATATGGGATAAGAGAAGGCGCAAAGGTAAGAAATTCTACCAATCAACTTCAAAAATTAACAAATGAATTGTTTTCTATCAATTTGCTATCTACGGTAGTTGCATATACGGGAGTTATTATTTGTCTCATATTTGTACTATAATTTGTTGTGTATCGTATAGTTCTACTTATTAGCAGTTTAACTATTATTTTTCAGGTTATTGGTTTTGAGTGGATAAATATAGCATTTGAAGATTATCTGATAATCACTGTTAGAAGTATTGTCTCTAATATCGTATGCTTGTTTTTATTGCTGATCTTAGTTAGAGATAGAGAAGCTTATAATATTTATGCTTTTATTTTTTTACTTCCTATTATTATTAATTCGATTTGGAACTTCTTTTATATAAGAAAGTACGTGCATCCACGTTTTACTGTTAATTTAAAGATGCATCTCAAACCGTTAACAATCATATTTTTTAATACGATAACAGCATTAATATATGTAAACGCAGATATAACTATGCTAGGTTGGATAAAGGGAGATAGTGTTGTAGGTGAATACACTATTGCTGTAAAGGTTTACACGTTTATAAAAAATATTTTGGTTGCAATATATGCTTATAAGGGATGGATAAGATATAAATTAAATGTTTTAGGAAAAATTCCATGCCATGCATACCGAAACTGGGTACTTCGTAATATATATATCATGAAAATCGGAAAGAAAACAGTGATTTACGGAGGCTTTGAAATCCGATTTCCTTGGAAAATCGAGATTGGTTCTGTAACAATTATTGGTGATGAGTGTAAACAGGATGGAAGAAACGGACTGAAAATCGGTGAGAACGTCAATTTTTCTACAGGAGCGTGGCTATGGACTGAGCAGCACGATTTAAATGATCCTATGTTTGGCTCAAATGATTCTGGCGGTCCGATCACAATAGGCGATAGAGCCTGGATTTCCAGTAGATCAGTGATACTCCCGAAATGTACGATAGGAAACGGTGCGGTAGTTGCTGCCGGTGCTGTCGTGACAAAGTCTGTACCCGCCTATGCGATTGTGGGGGTGTCGGCTAAGGTAATAGGAAAACGTAATCAGAACTTGAAATATGAATTTACCGGAAGGCATGAGGCGTTTTGGTAAGAAATAGGGAGGAAAACATGGAACAGAAATTTGCAGTTGTAGTTGTTACATATAATAGGATGACACTCCTCAAAGAGTGTCTGGAATGCATACGAAATCAGATATATGCACCGAATAACGTAATAATAGTTGATAATCATAGCACAGATGGGACAAGTGAGTATCTTACATCACTTCCAGAAATAACGAATGGAAAATGGATGCTGAAAACTGAAGATACGAACATAGGGGGTTCCGGTGGATTTCATGATGGTATGAGATTTGCGATGAAAACGGATTCAGAATGGTTCTTATTGATCGATGATGATGCAATGATTGCACCAGATTATTTGAAACTTATTGCTGAGAGTGCCGACAGACATCCTGAGATGCTGGCATTTAGCGGAACCGTCATGACGGAAAATGAGATTGTGACAGAACATCGCAGAAGACTCAATAAATGCGAATTACCTGTCGATAAAAAAGAATATCAAGCAGAGGAATTTGAATACGATTTAAGTTCATTTTGTGGTGCAGTTATTAACAGGCAAGTTGTAGAGAAAATAGGATATCCTGAAAGGGATTTCTTTATTTGGTATGATGATACAGAGTTTTCGTTGCGAGTTATGTCGCTTTCAAAATTTATTAATGTGAATAAGGCGATTTTAAATCACAAGACAAAACTAGCAAGTTCATCTGTCGACAATAAAAAGACAAAATTGAACTGGAAATTCTATTATGGATATAGAAACATTGTGTACTCGGATCGAAAACACCACATGGTTTGTTATGGGCTTAGGTATCATGTACTGCGATGGCTAAGGAGTGTGTTTACGGATCTATTTAACCCTAATGTAGATAGGCAGGTAAGTGGGTACAATGTAAAACTGGTTATGAATGCAATTTTTGATGGTATGAGAGGAAAACTTGGAATCAATGAAAAATATAGGCCGTAATTAAAAAGATGGTTTATTGGTGGACTTATAATTTGTTTGCATCTACTTACGTTTACGATGCAATTGCAAAGGATAGTTGAGACAAAAATAAGGAAGGACTATATGTAGAAGAATATGAAACAACCAAAACAACATTCGGTAAAATATAATTTTGTAATGAACTTTGTCCTGAGCGCATCACAGTTTATTTTTCCACTTATTACTTTTCCTTATGTTTCACGTGTTTTGTTCGCAGAGGGACTTGGAAAAATATCATTTGCATCCTCTGTTGCTAATTATTTTCTGATGGCTGCATCTCTTGGAATACCGACATATGGTATACGTGCCTGTGCGCAGGTTCGAGATGATAGGGAGAAATTGTCAAAAACAGCACATGAGCTGCTTATGATCAATTCAATCGCGACAATTCTAGTAGCGGTAACATATTTTATTTGTGTTATTTCGGTGCCTAGATTTAGGGCAGACGAAACGCTTTTTTTAATTAATGGAATTAGCATTATTCTAAATGCTGCAGGAATGAACTGGTTGTTCCAGGCATTAGAACAATATGATTATATTACAATGCGATCGCTAGCTTTTAAGGTGATATCTGTTCTTCTGATGATTGCACTTGTACATAAACAGGAAGATTATTTAATTTATGGCTCTATTAGTGTGTTTGCCGCTGCAGGATCTAATATATTAAATTTGATTCGGGCACGCCGATATATTGACTTCCGATGGATGGGAAATTATGAGCTAAAGAGACACTTAAAGCCAATTTTTATATTGTTTGCTCAGAGTTTGGCTGTTTCAATATATACGAATCTGGATACGGTTATGCTTGGATTTATAAAAACGGATATGGATGTAGGATATTACAATGCAGCCGTCAAAGTTAAATCAATCCTGGTGAGCTTGGTTACGTCATTAGGAAATGTGCTATTGCCAAGAATGTCATATTATGCCAAAGAAGGAATGAAAAAAGAGTTTTTCCTGACGATGAAAAAATCTCTTAATTTTACTATGCTGCTGTCATTTCCACTGGCTATATATTTTAGCTTGTTTTCGTCGGAATGTATTCGGTTTCTGGCAGGTAGTGGATATAATGGAGCGGTTGTGGCAATGCAGATTATTACGATTGCGGTTATACCGATTGGTCTGACAGGAATATTGGGGATTCAGGTACTGACAGCTATCGAGAAAGAGCATAACGTTCTTTATTCTGTAATCGCCGGAGCAGTTTTAGATTTCTTACTAAATCTTGTTTTTATACCAAGTATGGGAGCTGCAGGTGCGGCACTTGCAACGACCATTACAGAATTTGCAGTGCTCATAATTCAAATGATTTTTACAAAAGAACTGTTATCAAGAGTAAAGAATAAATTGCAGATGCATAAGTACCTGATTCTATCACTGATATCGATGGTGTTGTCTTATGGTACGAAGTTGTTACCAATCAACTCTTTGCTCTTAAGACTGATTGTATCAGCACTGGTGTTTTTTGTTGCATATGGAATAGCTTTGCTGATTGCGAAAGATGAGTTTGCTATGGATACGATGAGCTTTATCATGGGTAAGATAAAGAGGAGGAATAAAGATGTTTGACTATTTAGTAGTAGGTTCTGGTCTTTACGGAGCAATTTTTGCACATGAAGCAAAAGAACATGGAAAATCAGTTTTGGTAGTGGATAAACGTCCTAATATTGCAGGAAATATTTACACAGAAAATATCGAGGGTA
>ERZ773204.748-NODE-748-length-27454-cov-4.015986_pt1 | contig 27454 bp, 28 predicted proteins | sample MGYA00581007_ERZ773204 | MGnify/ENA primary metagenome ERZ773204 (study PRJEB29015, sample SAMEA2737757) | human gut metagenome | biome: human gut; feature: human-associated habitat; material: faeces | place: China | collected 2012 ... | reverse complement strand
ATTTTTAGGGCTTGTGGTGCTATACTTTGGAATAGTAACATAGGAATCGGCTGAAGAGTGGACGTAAGTTCACTCTTCTTTGTTGCATGGGTGTGTAAAAAGACAAGAAGTCTTTGGCACAGTAAGGAGGAAATTAGAACATTGTCAAAAAGAGAAATTTATGAGCAGAAGACGGAAGAAATCCTGAATCCGATCATGGAGGAACTGGAATTTGAACTGGTAGATGTCGAGTATGTAAAAGAAGGCAGCATGTGGTATCTGCGGGCTTACATTGACAAACCGGGCGGAATTACAGTGAACGACTGCGAAGCTGTAAGCCGCAGATTATCAGATATTTTAGATGAAAAAGATTTTATTGAAGATTCTTATGTTCTGGAGGTCAGCTCTCCTGGACTTGGAAGACCTCTGAAGAAGGAGAAAGATTATAAACGTAATCTTGGAAAAGAAGTTGAGATACGTACCTACCGTATGGTTGACAAGAAGAAAGAATTCACAGGACTTCTTGACAGCTATGACTATGAGGCAGGAACAGTTACGATAGAACTGGAAGATGGAACTATGAAGACATTTGAAAAAGGCGATATTGCGCTTATTCGCCTGGCGTTCGATTTTTAGATTAGGAGGAGAATTACTATGAACACAGAATTATTAGAAGCGTTGAATATGTTGGAAAAAGAAAAAGAAATTAGCAAAGAGACTCTGTTAGATGCAATTGAGAACTCTCTGTTAAATGCATGTAAGAACCATTTTGGTAAAGCAGATAACATCAAAGTTATTATGAATCGTGAAACTTGTGATTACTCTGTATTTGCAGAAAAGACAGTTGTGGAGAACGTGGAAGACGATGTGATGGAAATCAGTCTTGCCAACGCAAAGATGATTGACAGTAAATTTGAATTGGGTGACATCGTACAGATTCCCGTAGAGTCAAAAGAGTTTGGACGTATCGCCACACAGAATGCGAAAAATCTTATTTTACAGAAAATCCGTGAAGAAGAAAGAAAAGTAGTTTACGACCAGTACTTTGAAAAAGAAAAAGATATTGTTACAGGTATCGTACAGCGTTATGTAGGCAAAAATGTAAGTATCAATTTAGGAAAAGCAGATGCAATGCTTACGGAAAATGAGCAGGTAAAAGGCGAGGTGTTTAAGCCGACGGAAAGAATTAAACTATATGTTGTTGAAGTGAAAAACACAACAAAAGGACCGAAGATTTTAGTATCCCGTACACACCCTGAATTAGTGAAACGTCTGTTTGAATCAGAAGTTGCCGAAGTAAAAGACGGAACGGTAGAAATTAAGAGCATCGCAAGAGAGGCAGGCTCACGTTCCAAAATTGCCGTGTGGTCAAATGATCCTGATGTAGATCCTGTAGGAGCATGTGTCGGTATGAACGGAGCGAGAGTAAATGCTATCGTAAATGAACTGCGCGGAGAAAAAATTGATATTATCAACTGGAGTGAAAATCCGGCAATCTTAATTGAAAATGCGCTCAGTCCGGCAAAAGTTATTTCCGTTATGGCAGATCCTGACGAAAAGACAGCAAGCGTAATCGTACCGGATTATCAGTTATCTCTGGCAATCGGAAAAGAAGGTCAGAACGCACGCCTTGCAGCACGTCTGACAGGATATAAGATTGACATTAAAAATGAGACACAGGCAATTGAATCAGGAGAACTTCCGGAAGACTATATGAATACACAGGCAGTTGAAGAAACAGAAGAGATTGTAGAAGAATAGAAATAGGAAGTGAGCATTTGAGTAGTGTGAAAAAAATACCTATGCGAAAATGTGTGGGTTGTGGAGAAATGAAAAGCAAAAAAGAAATGATGCGTGTTTTAAAAACTTCGGAGAATGAATTTGTTTTAGATGCGACAGGAAAGAAGAATGGCAGAGGAGCATACTTGTGCCAATCAAAAGAATGTCTGGCAAAAGCAATTAAGAATAAAGGCTTGGAGCGTTCTTTTAAGCAGGCAATTCCAAAAGAAGTTTATGAAATATTGGAAAAGGAGATGGAAACACTTGAAACAGAGTAAAGTATTATCTCTTATCAGTTTGGCAACAAAGGCAGGAAGAACGGTAAGTGGAGAATTTGCGACGGAAAAAGAAACGAAATCCGGCAAAGCATGGCTGGTTATCGTTGCGAATGACGCGTCCGACAATACAAAAAAGAAGTTTAAAAATATGTGTGATTTTTATGAAGTCCCAATCTGTTTTTACGGGGATAAAGATACCTTAGGGCATGCAATGGGAAAAGAATTTCGTGCATCGCTGGCAGTGACAGACGGTGGTTTTGCAAAGGGAATCATGAAGCATTTAGAAGCAGAAAATAACATAATTGCATAGAGGAGGTAGTAAAAAGTATGTCGAAAATAAGAGTACATGAATTAGCAAAAGAATTAAATAAAACGAATAAAGAACTGCTTGACTTTTTAAAGTCAAAAGAAATAGAAGTTAAAAGCCATATGAGTTCTCTGTCAGATGAGCAGATTCAGATGGTAAAAGGCGCAATGGCAGGAAAAGCCACAAAGACTGACGGGGAAGATGCACAGAAGAAAAAAAATATTGTGCAGGTATTCAGACCGCAGAACAGTAAGCAGAATAACAGACCGAAACAGAACAATCATAAACAAAATCAGAATCAAAATAATAACAATAATCAAGGTAATACAAAACAGATGAATAACGGACAAAATAATCCAAGACAAAATAATAATCAGGGAAAAAGACAGAATAATAATCAGGGTGGAAGATACCAGAATAATAATCAAAACGGTGAAAGAAAAAATAATAACCAGAGCGGAAGACCGAACAAAAACTTTAATAATTCACAGAGAAGAGATGACAGACGTGACGATAACAGAAGAAATGACAAACGTACACCTTCTATTCCGGCACCTGTACTTCCTGAACAGAAACCACAGCGTCAGAAAGCAAAAGATAAAGACGCCTATAAGAAAAAAGATTATCGTCAGGACGATAGAGAAGACAGAAAAGTAAAACAGACGAAAAAAGGAAAACCGGCTCCACAACCGCAGAAGCCACAGCCAAAGGCAGAACAGAAAGTGGAAGAAAAAATCTCAATGATTACCATTCCGGAAGTTCTTACAATTAAAGAATTGGCTGACAAGATGAAAATCCAGCCTTCTGCAATCGTAAAGAAATTATTTATGCAGGGTAAAATTGTAACGGTAAATCAGGAAGTAGATTTTGAGACGGCTGAAGAAATCGCGATGGAATTTGAAGTTCTCTGCGAAAAAGAAGAAGTTGTGGACGTTATTGAAGAATTATTAAAAGAAGACGAAGAAGATGAAACAACTATGGAAAAACGTCCTCCTGTTGTATGTGTTATGGGACACGTTGACCATGGAAAAACTTCTCTTCTTGACGCAATCCGTAACACAAACGTAATTGACCGTGAGGCAGGCGGAATTACACAGCACATCGGTGCGTATGTCGCAAATGTAAACGGAGAGAGAATTACTTTCTTAGATACTCCGGGACATGAGGCGTTTACGGCAATGCGTCTGCGTGGTGCTCAATCTACGGATATTGCAATTTTAGTTGTTGCTGCAGATGACGGTGTAATGCCACAGACAGTGGAGGCAATCAGCCATGCGAAGGCAGCAGGAATTGAAATTATCGTAGCGGTAAACAAGATTGATAAACCAAGTGCCAATATTGAGAGAGTAAAACAGGAATTGACAGAGTATGAACTCATTCCGGAAGACTGGGGCGGAAGTACAATTTTTGTTCCTGTATCTGCAAAAACAGGGGAAGGCCTTGAAGATTTGATGGAAATGATTCTTCTGACAGCGGAAGTGTTGGAACTAAAAGCAAATCCAAACAGACAGGCAAGAGGTCTTGTTATTGAGGCGGAATTGGATAAAGGAAAAGGTTCGGTTGCAACCGTTCTCGTACAGAAAGGTACACTGCGTGTAGGTGATGCGATTGCGGCAGGTTCAGCGCACGGTCGTGTAAGAGCGATGATGGATGACAAAGGAAGACGTGTAAAAGAAGCAGGTCCTTCTACTCCGGTAGAAATTCTCGGATTAAATGATGTTCCGAATGCCGGGGAAGTATTTGTGGGCTGCGCAAACGATAAGGAAGCACGCAGTTTTGCAGAGACATTTATTTCACAGGGAAGAGTGAAAATGCTTGAAGAAACAAAATCGAAAATGTCATTGGACGATTTATTTACACAGATTCAGGCAGGTAACTTAAAAGAACTCGGCATTATCGTTAAGGCAGACGTACAGGGTTCTGTGGAAGCGGTAAAACAAAGTCTTGTAAAACTTTCAAATGACGAAGTTGTGATTAAAATCATTCACGGCGGTGTAGGTGCAATCAATGAATCAGACGTTACACTGGCATCAGCTTCAAATGCAATTATTATCGGCTTCAATGTGCGTCCTGATGCAACTGCAAAAGAGATCGCAGAGCGCGAAGGCGTGGATTTAAGATTATATCGTGTAATTTACAACGCCATCGAAGATGTGGAAGCGGCAATGAAAGGTATGTTAGACCCTGTATTTGAAGAAAAAGTGCTTGGTCATGCGGAAGTTCGTCAGACATTCAAAGCATCGGGTGTTGGAACAATTGCAGGTTCATATGTACTTGACGGTGTGTTTGAAAGAAACTGTTCAGCGAGAGTTGTCCGCGACGGTGTAGTTATTTTTGACGGTGCATTGGCATCTCTGAAGAGATTTAAAGACGATGTAAAAGAAGTAAAAGCCGGATACGAATGTGGATTTGTATTTGAAAAATTCAATGATGTAAAAGAAGGCGACCAGGTAGAAGCATATAAAATGGTTGAAATTCCAAGATAATTTTTGAAGATTGGAGGAGTAAAATTGAGAAAAAACAGCATTAAAAATACAAGAGTCAATATGGAGGTACAGAGGGAATTGAGCAACATCGTAAGAGGCGGAATTAAAGATCCCCGCGTTGCGCCAATGACTTCGGTTGTTGCAGTGGAAGTTGCTCCTGATTTAAAAACATGTAAAGCATATATCAGTGTGTTTGGTGACGAGATGGCACAGGAAGATACATTGAAAGGATTGCAGAGTGCCGAGGGCTACATTAGAAGAGAATTGGCACACAATCTGAATATGAGAAATACGCCGGAAATTAAATTCGTGTTAGACCAGTCCATAGCCTATGGTGTGGCTATGTCGAAAAAGATTGATGATGTGACAAAAGATATCAAAGAAGAAGGTGAATAAAGTGTTGCAGCGAACTTTAGCAGAGGTAAAGTCCGTGGCAATTGGAGGACATATAAGACCTGACGGTGACTGCGTCGGGTCTTGTATGGCCATGTATCAGTATATTCGTACATGGTATCCGGAAACGGACGTTGACGTTTATCTGGAAGAAATCCCAAACAGTTTTCGTTTTATCGGGGCGACAAAAGAGATTTCACATGAAATAAAAGAAAAGACATATGATTTGTTTATTTCACTTGACTGTGGTGATGTGGGGCGGTTAGGTTTCTCAGCGCCGTTATTTGAGAGAGCAGCGGAAACATTTTGTGTAGATCATCATATAAGCAACCGCTCCTTTGGGAAAAACAACTATATTAAACCTGATGCCAGTTCCACCTGTGAATTAGTGTTTGAACTTATGGAAGAGGAAAAGATAACAAAAGAGATAGCGGAGTGTCTTTACTTAGGACTGGTGCATGATACAGGTGTATTCCAATATTCATGCACATCTCCTGAAACGATGATAGTCGCATCGAAATTAATGGCAAAAGGGATTGATTATTCCAAAATTATTCATGACACTTATTATGAGAAAACATATGTACAAAATCAGATTTTGGGAAGAGCGTTGCTGGAAAGCGTTTTGTTTATGGAAGGGCAGTGTATTGTCTCTGTAATTGATAAAAAAATGATGGACTTTTACGAAGTATCGCCCAAAGACTTAGAGGGAATTGTAAGCCAGTTAAGACTGACGAGGGGAGTAAAAGTTGCTATTTTTCTATATGAATTACAGACGCATGAATTCAAAATCAGCCTGCGCTCCGGTGATGAAGTTGATGTGAGCAAGGTGGCAGGATACTTTGGCGGCGGCGGGCATAAAAAGGCGTCAGGTCTTACGATGAAAGGAACTGCCCATGATGTTATCAACAATATTGCAAAACAGATAGAACTACAGTTGCAGAAGGATTAGGAGCATAAGTATGATACATGGAGTTTTAAATGTATATAAAGAGAAGGGATATACTTCCCATGATGTTGTTGCAAAGTTGAGAGGAATTGTGGGACAGAAAAAGATTGGACATACCGGAACGTTAGATCCCGATGCGACAGGTGTCCTTCCGGTTTGTCTTGGAAAAGCAACAAAGCTTTGTGATATGCTGACGGACAAAGATAAGACATATGAAACCGTACTGTTACTCGGTCAGGTGACGGATACACAGGATACAGGCGGAGAAGTGTTGGAGACAAAAAACACGGACGCTCTTACGGAAGAACAGGTGCGTGAAGTGATCTGCGGGTTTGTGGGCAGATATGAGCAGATTCCGCCAATGTATTCCGCGCTTAAAGTAAATGGGAAGAAACTGTATGAACTTGCAAGACAGGGGATTGAGGTAGAGAGAAAAGCGAGACCGGTACAAATACATGAAATCTGTATAAAAGAAATCAATCTGCCCAGAGTGAAAATGGAGGTCACCTGCTCAAAAGGAACGTATATCAGAACACTGTGTCATGATATAGGGCAGAAATTACAGTGCGGCGGGTGTATGGAAGAACTTGTCCGCACGAGAGTCAGCCGCTTTCGCATAGAAGAAAGTTTTAGGTTAGAGCAGATTACCCGCTTAAGAGATGAAGGAAAACTTGATAATATTCTTGTGCCGATAGATGAAATGTTTTTGCAGTATAAGAAGGTGAACGTAAAGGAAAAATACGTTTCGCTTGTATATAACGGAAATCCGTTTTTTAAAAATCAGGCGGAGGAAACAGATGATTTGGCGGAAGAAGAATTTGTGAGAGTGTACGACAATCAGAACAGATTTATCGGAGTTTACGGATATAACAAAGAAAAGAAAATGTTCAAACTCATCAAAATGTTTTTTGACAAAGGTGAATAGGTATGCGGTATATAAGAGGAATAGAAAATTATAACTGTCCGAGCCATACTGCGATTACACTGGGGAAATTTGATGGTTTGCACAGAGGACATCAAAAACTGATTGAACAGGTAAAAAAGCATGCGGACGGACAAATAAAAAGTGTCGTTTTTTCATTTGATATGTTCCCCTTTTTTAAAGAACTGGGAAAACAAAACTATATACTGATGACAAGTGAGGAGAAGTGTCTACGGCTGGAAGAACAGGTAGATTATCTGGTTGAATGTCCATTTGTGGAAAAGATTCATACAATGGACGCGGAAACGTTTATCAAAGAAGTGTTGATGAAAAAATTCCATGCAAAATATGTTGTTGTTGGGACTGATTTTCGATTCGGATATCAGAAAAAGGGAGACATTTATTTGCTGGAAAAGTACCAGCAGATTTGTGGATATAAGTTAATTGTAATAGAAAAGGAAATGTATGGAGAACGGGAAATCAGCAGTACTTTCGTTAAAGAAGAAATTCACAAAGGGAATATGGAACTGGCGGAGAAACTTCTCGGATATCCCTACACAATTTTAGGGACGGTTGAACACGGAGAAAAACTGGGAAGAAAGTTAGGATTTCCCACAATGAATGTTATTCCGGCCGAAGAAAAACTTCTTTCTCCGAACGGTGTCTATGTGAGCAGTGTGATGATAGACGGAAAGGAATACAGAGGAATCAGCAATGTGGGGTGTAAACCTACCGTGTCTGACAAGAAAGAAAAACTGGTTGAGACGTTTCTGTTTGACTATGATGAAGATGCTTATGGCAAAAAAATTCAAATTAGATTGTACTCATTTGTGCGTGAGGAGAAAAAATTTTCTTCCGTCTCTGCACTTCAGAAACAAATGAGGTCAGATATCGAAATGGGAAAAGGATTCTTTAAAAAGTAGTTTACATATAGGAAAAGTTGTGATATACTGATTAGGTATGAAAAGAGCCGATGTTCAGTAAATGGAAACTCCAACCTTTACTTAATGTCAGGCGGTAAATTAGAAAAACAGGAGGAATTAAGTCAATGATAGCAAAGGACAAAAAACAGGCAATCATCGCTGAATATGGCAGAACAGAAGGAGATACAGGTTCACCGGAAGTTCAGGTAGCTATTTTAACAGCAAGAATTAACGAATTAACAGAACACTTCAAAGCAAATCCAAAAGATCACCACTCAAGAAGAGGTCTTCTTAAAATGGTAGGTCAGAGAAGAGGATTACTTGCTTACTTAAAGAAAACAGATATTGAAAGATATCGTTCTTTAATTGAAAGATTAGGATTAAGAAAATAATCTAAACCAAATTATTGGAAAACATATAGACACACAACACAACATTTAGAAGAAGCGGGAATACCGCTTCTTTTTTTTGTTTTACTGTGGTAAAATAGAATGGTATTGCTTTAGGAGGTAAAAATATGGAATATAGAAGAATGAACAATGTAATTATCGCCAGAATAGATAAGGGCGAGGAAATATTGGAAAAGATAAAAGAACTGGCTCTTGCAGAGAATATAAAACTGGCAAGTGTACAGGCGTTGGGAGCAATAGGAGATTTTACCGTCGGTGTTTTAAGAACAGAAGAGAAACAGTATAAGTCAAATCATTTTCATGGAGACTTTGAGATTGTTTCTCTGACGGGAACAATTAACACGATGGACGACCAATTTTATACACACATTCATCTGAGCGCGGGAAACGAAAAGGGAGAAGTGTTTGGAGGCCATCTGAACAGAGCGGTAGTCAGCGCCACATGTGAAATGATTGTGCAGGTTATTGACGGAAGAGTGGACAGAAAATTTGACGAAGAGACGGGACTAAATCTCTTTTCATTTTTTAATGAATAAGCGGGTGACGTGTCAGTGAAAGAAAATATACGTATTCTTTTGCAGAAAATGCGGGAAAGAAAAGCAATCTGCGTGATGGTTTTTATGTATTTCTCTCTTCTTTTATTTGTTGCTTTTGATACATGGTTATATAAAACTCCCATAGTTAAAATAACGGAAGTAAAAACCGAAGAAAAGGAGACAGAGGAAGGGACAAGAGGGGGAGAAGAAGTACACTACAGGCAGTTTTTGAAGGGCGTTGTGTTAAACGGAGAACATAAAAAAGAAATAATACAACTAAAAAACGAATATGCCGAGTCAGAAGTGACGTCACAGAAGTATCAAAAGCATGACAGAATATTTGTGGAAATAAGAGAAAAGGCAAATACACTGTCAGGAAATATTAAAGGGTTGAAGAGAGATACAGGAATTGTGGCGCTTTTAGGATTGATGGTGCTATTGCTGTTTGCAGTAACAAAAAGGCAGGGGATAAGAACAATATTTACAGTGGGAGTCAATATTGCCATCTACATGGTGGGATTTGCTTTCTTCTTAAATGGGGAAGATGTTTTGAAAATTTGCAATGTTATGGTATTCGTATTCACAATTGGAACGCTCATCATTCTAAATGGAATGAACAGGAGAACATTGGCGTCCATACTTTCCACCCTGTGTGTTCTTGCAGTGATTATGGGACTTTTTCATCTTGTCATGAACACGGCGGGAGAAACAGACTATGCGGCGATGGAATATTTGGGAAGTCTGGATAATCCGTCCGAGTTGTTTGAAGCGGAAGTGATGCTTGCAGGGCTTGGGGCAATTATGGACGTGACAGTGACGATTTCAGCCACACTGGGCGAATTGATTCGGAAAAGACCTTCGATACGCTGGAAAGAGTTGTTTCGTTCCGGTCGGGAAGTGGGTTATGACATAATGGGAACAATGATCAGCGTGCTGCTATTTACTTTCGGCTGCGGACTTATTCCAACGTTTCTTATCCGAATGAACAATGACATTTCGTTTCTTACCATAGCAAAACTAAATATTCCGTTTGAAATATGCAGATTTCTTATAGAGAGTATAGGAATTGTTATCGCCATTCCGATTTCTATTTTTGTGGCGGCTTCCCTGCTGAAGATAAAAAGAAGAGAGGAGGCCAAAGCATGATAGGAATTTTAGCGCTTATATTATTTGTGCTGATGCTCGTTATAGGCGGAGAGAGAGGAGCGACTTCCGTGATGGCGCTTGCGGGAAATATTATCGTCCTTGCATTTACGATTATCTTTCTTGCGAGAGGTCATTCGCCGTTTTTTATTCTGTTTTTTGCGACGGTTGCCATTAGTTGTGTCTCTCTTTTTGGACAAAACGGGAAAAACATTAAGACGAAATCGGCATTTATGGCTGTGTGTATCGTTATGTTTTTTGTGACTGCATTGATTTATTTCGTCGTATGGAAATACAGAGCCGGAGGATTGAATGAAATTCAATCCATACAGGAAGATGTCATGTATTATTACAATGTGAACATACAAATAAGTATGATGCAAATAGCGGTTTCCGTAACGATACTAAGCGCTCTGGGGGCTGCGATTGACACGGCTCTTTCAGTGACTTCTGCGGTACATGAGGTTGCCTTTCATAAGCAGAATCTAACGGAAAAGGAACTTTTTCATTCAGGGATACAGGTTGGAAAAGAGATTATCGGAACAACCGTCAATACATTACTGTTTGCGTATTTAGGAGAGTCCCTTCTTTTGTTTGCGTATTTGAAACGGGAAAAGTATCCTTTGGAATTGATTGTAAATTCTAAATTTCTCTTTCAGGAACTTTCAATCATGTTATTTGGGGCTGTTACATGCCTGCTGATTGTTCCCGTATCCGCTTATTTTGCGGCGCGTTATCTCGCGAAGAAAGCTTAAAGATTTCTTAAGATGAAGATATTTGCTTTATACCCGAGAAAAAATTTGATATAATGGATAAATATTAGGCGAATGAGAGGAAACATATGAGAAAGTGGATACAAGGTTTTATTGAAAAGATAATGCCTGTCGACAGGTTTTTTATTGTTATCTTTGCTTTTGTGTTTAACAGTTTATTATATTGTGGAGCAAGAATGATTGCGGGGGACTGGCATCATTATATATTGACAAGCAGATTAGATGAGAAGATACCGCTTATTCCGGAGAGTCTGTTTATCTATTTCGGGTGTTACATATTTTGGGTTATCAACTATATTATTATAGCAAAACAAGATGAGGAAAGGGCATATCAGTTCTTTTTTGCAGATATGATTTCAAGAATCATTTGTTTTACTATTTTTATTCTGTTTCCGACAACCAATATCCGTCCGGATATTGTGGGCGGAGGAGTGTGGAATGAAGGCATGCGTTTTTTGTATCGGATAGATGCGGCAGACAATTTATTCCCGTCTATTCACTGTCTCGTCAGTTGGTTCTGCTATATCGGAATCAGAGGAGACAAAAGAGTGCCGAAGTGGTATCAGTGGACTTCGTGTCTGATAGCCGTTTCTGTGTTCGTATCCACACTGACAACAAAACAGCATGTGATTATAGATGTTATTGCGGGAGTTATCATTGCAGAGGGAACATTATGGTTTGCAAGACATACACAATTTTATAAAGGATATATCCGCTTTTGGAAGAGGATAGCCGACAGGACTTTTAAAACAGGGGGAACTACAGATGAAAAACGTAAAGAAGAATATATTTAATCTTGTGTTTTTATTCCTTGTGTTTGGATTGACTATTTACGGTGTCTTTAAAGGGGAAGATATTACGAAAGTTGTACGGGTTATAAAGGAGGCAAGACTTGAGTTTATCCTTTTCGGAGTAGTGTGTGTTGTGTTTTTTATTTGGGGAGAATCCATTATTATTTACTATTTGATGAATTCTCTGTCGATTAAGTTAAAAAAATGGAAATGTTTTCTGTTTTCATCGGTGGGGTTTTTCTTTAGCTGTATCACTCCGTCCGCAAGTGGAGGACAGCCGATGCAAATTTACTATATGAAAAAAGAAAAAATACCTATACCGGTATCGACGCTCGTTTTAATGATTGTAACCATTATATATAAAATGGTTCTTGTACTTATCGGTGTGATTCTTCTTATCATTGGGCAGGGGTTTGTAAAAAAATATTTGACGGGTATATTGCCGGTATTTTATTTGGGCGTAGGTTTAAACGTCATGTGTGTGACTTTTATGCTTATTCTTGTATTTCACCCTGTTCTTGCGAAAGCAATGATGAAAAAGGGATTGCGTTTATTGGAAGGACTTCATATTTTGAAGCGCAAAGAAGAGCGTATGCAAAAATTAGAAGAGTCTATGGATTTGTATAATGACACCGCAAAATATTTAAAGAGTCATGCGATGGTAATGGTAAATGTTCTTTTGATTACATTTTTACAGAGAATCGCATTATTTTTGACAACGTATTTTGTGTATTGTGCCTTTGGACTTTCAGGAAAGTCTATTATAGATATCGTTTTATTACAGGCGGTTATTTCGATAGCGGTAGATATGTTGCCGCTTCCGGGCGGAATGGGCATTAGTGAGCAATTGTTTTTGATTATTTTTGTCCCGATATTCAGTCCGAAATTTTTACTGCCGGGAATGATTTTGAGCAGAGGGTTAGGATATTACGCACAACTATTTATCAGTGCAATTATGACGGTAGTTGCACAGTTTACATTAGGAAAAAAAGAAATGATAGAGTAAAGAGGGAAGAATGATGATAGGATTTTATAATTATTCAGTTATTTTAACATATATTGGATTAATCTCGTCCATTATAGGTATGATGTTTACTGTGAACGGACATTATAAACTGGCTATTTTTTGTCTGGCATTTTCGGGATTATGTGATATGTTTGACGGAAAGATTGCCAGAGCCATGAAAAACAGAACGGCCGATGAGAAAAAATTCGGTATACAGATTGATTCGCTTTGTGATGTAGTATGTTTTGGGGCTTTTCCGGTTATATTATGTTATTGTTTGGGGTTAAAAGATGTTTTCGGAATTATGATTTTAGCATTTTACGGAACGGCTTCGGTTATTCGTTTAGGATATTTTAATGTCATGGAAGAAAAAAGACAGCAGGAAACTACAGAGGCGCGAAAATATTACGAAGGGCTGCCGATTACGACGATGGCTATTATTCTGCCGATTCTGTATTTGATAAAACCGTGCATGGGCGCTTACTTTGTGCTTGTGTTACATATTGTCATGCTTGCTGTGGGATTTTTACTGATTTTGCGTTTTCAGTTGAAAAAACCGGGGAATAAAGTGTTGGCTGTTATTGTTGCGGTTGTTGCGTTGGCAGTATTGAAATTGACACATATTATTTAGTGGAGAAACAGATGAGATATAAAGACCGAGAAGGAAATTTAAAAGGGAAAAACGGTTTTCAGGATAAACTGTTAAAAAGTTTGTATGGAAATGTATTGGGAAGAGCAGTGATAAAATGTTTGACCGTACCGCTTGTATCTGAATTGGGAGGGAAAATTTTGGACAGTTCCTTTTCTAAAGTGCTTATCCCCCCTTTTGTAAAAATGAATCATATAGATTTATCGCTGTGTGAACAGAATAAATTTAAATCGTACAATGCTTTTTTTAAAAGAAAGTTTAAGGCTGATGCAAGGGAGATAAATATGCAGGAAAATGTTTTTATCAGCCCCTGTGATGCGAAACTGACTGTTTATCCGATAGGTAAAGAGAGCAGATTTTGCATCAAACATACATCATATACAGTGGAAGAACTTTTGAAAAATAAAAAGACCGCCGCAAAATATGAGGGTGGATATGCGTGGGTTTTCCGACTGTCCGTGGAAGATTACCATCGTTACTGTTATGTGGCTTCCGGCGTGAAATCAAGAAACGTCAGAATACCGGGAGTGTTTCATACGGTAAATCCGGTGGCAAATGATGTCTATCCGATTTATAAAGAAAATACAAGAGAATATTCTTTACTGAAGACGGAAGAGTTTGGCACGATTTTGATGATGGAAGTCGGAGCGCTGATGGTAGGAAAAATAGAGAACCGTCATGAAGAGCGAGAAGTAAAAAGAGGAGAAGAAAAGGGAAATTTTGCTTTTGGAGGCTCAACAATTATATTACTTACTCAAAAAGATAAAGTATGTGTCGATAGGGATATTTTGAAAAATACCGAATGTGCATACGAAACGTTGGTTAAAATGGGAGAAAAGATAGGAGAACAAAAGTATGTATAGAGAAACAGCAAAAGAATTATTATCATTTATCGAAAAAAGTTACAGTTGCTTTCATTTGATTCAAAATATGAAAGAAGAGTTAAATGAAAATGGATTTCAGGAGTTATATGAAGCGCAGGAATGGAAGTTAAAAGCGGGTGGCAAATATTATGTATCCCGCAACGAATCGTCTTTAATTGCCTTTCAGATTCCGAAAGAAAATTTTGTGGGATTTCAGATAATGGCAAGCCACAGTGATTTTCCGACTTTTAAAGTGAAAGAAAACCCTGAAATCTGTGTGGAAAATCAGTACACAAAACTGAATGTAGAAAAATATGGCGGAATGCTTTGCGCTCCGTGGTTTGACCGCCCGTTATCCGTGGCAGGAAGGCTTCTTGTGAAAGAGGAAGATGGGATTGCAACGAAACTGGTAAATGTGGACAGAGATTTAGTGATGATTCCAAATCTTGCAATCCACATGAACAGGGAAGTAAACGACGGATACAAATACAATGCACAGGAAGATATGCTTCCACTTTACAGCAACACTACAGAAAAAGGCGGCTTTATGGCAGTTGTTGCGGAAAGTGCAGGGGTGGAAAAAGAAAATATTTTAGGAAGTGATTTATATTTATATAACCGTATGAAAGGAAGTATCTGGGGAGCAAATGAAGAATTTATCTCTTCTTCCAAGTTAGACGATACACAGTGTGCCTTTTCTTCTTTAAAAGGATTTTTGCAGGCAGAAAACAGACAATCCGTGAGCGTACACTGTGTTTTAGATAACGAAGAAGTGGGAAGCGGAACAAAACAGGGTGCAGCATCAACTTTTCTTAAAGATACATTGGGACGAATTAACCGCGGTTTGGGCAGAACAGAAGATGAATATTTGAGAGCGCTGGCAAACAGTTTCATGATTTCAGCGGACAATGCACACGGAGTTCACCCAAATTACGGCAATAAAACAGACTTGACAAACCGTCCTTATTTAAATGGCGGAATTGTTATTAAATACAGTGCAAATCAGAAATATACGACAGATGCAGTTTCAGCGGCAATGTTTAAAACAATCTGTGACAGAGTGGGAGTGCCATATCAGAACTTTGTAAACCGTTCGGATATGCTTGGAGGTTCTACACTTGGCAATATTTCCAACACGCAGGTAGCGGTAAATACAGTGGATATCGGAATTGCGCAACTTGCCATGCATTCTCCGTATGAAACTTGTGGCATAAAGGATACACACTATTTAGTTGAGGTGGCGAAAGAGTTTTATCAGTCATCAGTTGTTTCTGACGGAAGCGGAAAATATCATATCGAAAAAGCATAGGGAAAAGGCGCCGTTCAAGTGAATGGCGCCTTTGTTTATTTTTGTACTTGTAGAAAGGAAAAAACCTATGTTATAATGGGTACATTGAAAGAAAAATAAAGGCGAGGAGAAACAGATGAAAAGAGTGTTGTTAAAGCTGAGCGGTGAGGCGCTGGCAGGAGATAAAAAGACAGGATTTGACGAGGCGACATGTATAGGTGTAGCCAATCAGGTAAAACAGTTAGTGGATTCAGGTGTTCAGGTAGCAATTGTAACAGGAGGAGGGAACTTCTGGAGAGGAAGAACAAGTGAGACAATCGACAGAACGAAAGCAGATCAGATTGGTATGCTTGCAACTGTTATGAACTGTATTTATGTGTCAGACATTTTCAGACATGTGGGAATGCAGACAGAAGTATTTACACCGTTTGTATGTGGAGCATTTACAAATTTATTTTCAAAGGACGCTGCAGTGGAGGCGCTAAACAGCGGTAAAGTTGTATTTTTTGCAGGTGGAACAGGTCACCCTTATTTTTCAACAGATACAGGGGCAGTGCTTCGTGCGATTGAGATTGAAGCAGATGCAATGCTGCTTGCGAAAGCGATTGACGGTATCTATGACAGCGATCCTAAATTAAATCCGGACGCTAAGAAGTATGATGAGATTTCTATTCAGGAAACAATCGACAAGCGATTGGCAGCAGTAGATTTAACTGCGTCCATTCTTTGTATGGAGAATAAGATGCCGATGCTTGTATTTGGTTTGAATGAAGAAAACAGCATTGTGGAGACAATGACAGGTACATTTAAAGGAACAAAAGTGACCGTATAATAAAAATAAGAAGAAAGAAGAGGATAGAATATATGAATGAGAGAGTAAAAGCATTTGACGAAAAGATGACAAAATCTTATAACAGTTTAGTTGGAGAATTAGCGACAATCCGTGCAGGACGTGCCAATCCGCATGTACTTGACAAATTGACAGTTGATTATTACGGAGTGCCTACACCTATTCAGCAGGCAGCTAATATTTCTGTGCCGGAACCACGTATGATTCAGATTCAGCCGTGGGAAAAATCTATGGTAAAAGAGATTGAAAAGGCAATTCTTACATCAGACATCGGAATTAATCCGACAAATGACGGAAGCGTTATTCGTCTTGTATTTCCTGAACTTACGGAAGAGCGAAGAAAAGAACTTGCTAAAGATGTAAAGAAAAAAGGAGAGCAGGCTAAAGTTGCTATCCGTAACATTCGTCGTGACGGTAACGATACATTTAAAAAATTAAAAGGAACAGAAGTTTCAGAAGATGAAATTAAAGATTTAGAAGATGAATTGCAGAAATTGACAGATAAATATATCAAAGATATTGATAAAGCGGTTGAAGAAAAATCAAAGGAAGTTATGACCGTATAATAAGAAAAACAATTTGCTTTTCAGAGAAAATAAGAGGGGTGCATGTTGTGCCCCTCTTTGTATGAGAGAAACTAATGGAGGAAAGAGTATGAATATACCACAACACATTGCAATCATTTTAGATGGAAATGGACGTTGGGCAAAAGCGAAGGGAATGCCAAGAAATTATGGACATGCACAGGGAAGTAAAAATGTAGAGAGGATATGCGAAGAAGCCTATAAAATGGGCGTAAAATATTTGACCGTATACGCATTTTCTACAGAGAATTGGAGCAGGCCGAAAGAAGAAGTGGACGCTCTGATGAAATTATTGCGCAATTATATGAAAACGTGTTTGAAAACCGCCGCTAAAAATCGCATGAAAGTGCGTGTGCTGGGTGATAAAACGAAATTAGATGATGATATTCGCAAACGAATCGAAGAACTGGAAAAAGCAACGGTTGACAATGACGGATTGAATTTTCAGATTGCCCTGAACTACGGAAGCAGAGATGAGATGATACGTGCCATGAAAAAAATGGCAGCAGACTGTAAAGAAGGAAAACTGGAAGTCGAAGATATTTCCGAGAGTGTGTTTGAGGCATATTTGGATACGCATGATATTCCGGATCCGGATTTACTTATCCGCACAAGCGGGGAACTTCGCCTGTCTAACTATCTTCTGTGGCAATTGGCATATACGGAATTTTATTTTACAGATGTTTTGTGGCCTGATTTTACAAAAAAGGAATTAGAAAAGGCTATTTTGCATTATAATAATAGAGACAGACGATTTGGCGGAACAAAGGAGGAAAAATAATGTTTAAAACAAGACTGCTAAGTGGGATTGTACTTGTAATTATCGCCCTGATTACGGTTATAACAGGGCAGGATTTACTGTTTGGAGTTCTGCTTGTAATTAGTTTGATAGGTATGAGTGAATTATATAAAGTGGTAGACGTACATAAAAAACTTCTCGGCTTTACAGGATATTTGGCGGGAATTGCGTATTATGTATGTCTGCGGTTTGGAAGTAAAGAACAGATTGTACCGTTAATTATCGGATTTTTAATTTTGTTGATGGCGGTCTATGTATTTTCTTTTCCAAAATATATAGCACAACAGGTTATGTTTGTATTTTTTGGTTTGTTTTATGTTGCGCTGATGCTTTCTTACGTGTATCAGACACGTATGCTTCCGCAGGGCGCTTTCCTTGTATGGCTTATTTTCCTGTGTTCATGGGGAAGTGATACTTGTGCATACTGCGTAGGTATGCTTATGGGCAAACATAAAATGGCGCCGAAACTAAGTCCGAAAAAGTCGGTAGAGGGTGGTATTGGCGGCATTTTGGGCGCGGCTTTGTTTGGAGCAGTGTATGGATTGGCAATCAACAGGTTCGCATCGGGAGCAGATGCAAATGTACTTCACTATGCAATTATTTGCGGAATCGGTTCCATGATTTCGCAGGTGGGAGATTTGGCGGCTTCTGCAATTAAGAGAAACCATGACATTAAAGATTATGGGAAACTTATCCCGGGTCATGGAGGTATTTTAGACAGATTTGACAGTGTGATATTCACTGCACCAATTATCTATTACCTGTCGGTTATGTTGATGAAATAAATGAGGGATAAAAATGAAAAAGATAGCAATTTTAGGTTCTACAGGTTCAATAGGAACACAGACATTAGAAGTTGTCAGAGCAAACAAGGACATTGAAGTGGTGGGAATGGCAGCGGGAAACAATATTTCTTTGCTGGAAGAACAGATTCGTGAATTTTCTCCAAAGACGGTAGCGGTCTGGTCTGAGGAAAAAGCGAGAGAACTGCGTGTCAGAATTTCTGATTTACCCGTAAAAGTTGTAGCCGGAATGGAGGGGCTGATTGAGATTGCAACTATTCCCGAGACGGAAATTTTGGTGACTGCTATTGTCGGTATGATAGGAATACGCCCTACAATAGCCGGAATTGAAGCGGGGAAAAACATTGCTCTTGCCAATAAGGAAACACTTGTGACGGCAGGACATATTATTATGCCTTTGGCAAAGAAGCATGGTGTGTCCATTCTTCCGGTGGACAGTGAGCACAGTGCAATTTTTCAATCACTTCAGGGAAATGAAAAAAATGCGATCCACAAAATTCTTCTAACGGCATCAGGCGGTCCTTTTAGGAATAGAAAGAAGGAAGAGTTGGAACATATTCAGGTGGAAGATGCTCTTAAACACCCAAACTGGGAGATGGGCAGAAAGATTACAATTGATTCTTCTACGTTAGTTAATAAAGGCTTGGAAGTAATTGAGGCAAAATGGCTTTTTGACGTAAAAATGGAACAGATAGAAGTTGTTGTACAGCCACAAAGCATTATCCATTCTATGGTAGAATATGTTGACGGAGCGGTTATTGCGGAATTGGGAACTCCTGATATGAAACTTCCTATCCAGTATGCCCTATACTATCCGGAGAGGAGATACCTTCCGGGTGACAGATTGGATTTTAAGAAGTTGTCGCAGATTACATTTGAAGAGCCGGATATGGAAACATTTTACGGACTTCGTCTTGCATATGAGGTGGGAAGAGCAGGAGGTTCTCTTCCGACAGTATTTAACGCGGCAAATGAACTGGCAGTCAGCAAATTTTTAAATAGAGAAATACGGTACTTAGAAATACCGGAAATTATCGGGGAATGTATGCGGAATCATAAAAATATTATGAATCCATCTGTGGAGGAAATATTAGAAACAGAACAGGAAGTATATAAGCAGATAGAAAGCAGGTGGTAAATGTGGTGGGAATTATTCTCGCACTGTTATTATTTAGTTTTATTGTATTTTTCCATGAATTAGGACATTTTCTTCTTGCAAGAAAAAATGGGGTCTATGTGGAAGAATTTTGTATAGGAATGGGACCTACTATTATAAGTAAGCAGGGAAAAGAGACAAAATATTCCATTAAATTGCTGCCCATAGGCGGAGCATGTATGATGGGAGAAGACGATGTTGAAAATACAGACGAGAAAAGTTTCAATAATAAATCTGTATGGGCGAGAATTTCGGTCATTGCAGCCGGTCCGATTTTTAACTTTATTTTAGCGTTTATTTTATCCGTGATTGTTGTTGCATGGGTTGGATATGACAAATCGGAAATAGGAGGTATTGTTCCGAACTCGGCAGCGCAGGAAGCGGGATTGCAAAAAGGTGATGTGATAACGGAAATCAACGGGAAAAATATTCATTTATTCAGAGAGATTTCCGTTTACAATCAGTTTCATCAGGGAGAAAAGGTTACTCTTGAATATAAGCGTGACGGAAAAACATATGAATCTGTATTGACGCCCCAAAAGAATGAACAGGGACAGTATTTAATCGGTATTACGCAGGCGAAGTATAAAAAGGCAAACGCTTTTACGGCATTACAGTATGGACTGTATGAGGTGGAATACTGGATTGAAACGACGCTTGAAAGTTTGAAAATGTTGGTTACAGGGAAAATTGGAATGGATCAGTTATCAGGCCCTGTAGGGATTGTTGATGTGGTTGGCGATGCGTATGAGACAAATAAAGCATACGGAGTTTCTTCCGTAATCTTTTCTCTGATTAATTTATCCATTTTACTTTCGGCAAACCTCGGAGTAATGAATTTACTTCCGCTGCCGGCGTTGGACGGAGGAAGGTTAGTTTTCCTGTTTGTCGAGGCAATACGTGGGAAACGTGTTCCGCCGGAAAAGGAAGGAATGGTGCATTTTGCCGGACTGATATTACTTTTTGGTTTGATGATTTTTGTTTTGTTTAACGATATACAGAGACTGCTGTAGGCAGTTGAAAAATAAAGTGCAGAGATATGATGTAAAAGTCATACCTCTGCATTATTTTATGTCAGTTCTGCAATTCGGGAAACACCGACATAAATTTGTGAAATCTTGTACCATGTAGGGTAATCGGTGATTCCTGTATCGGGAAGACCAAAGATGGATTGAAACTTCTTTACGGCTGCGGCTGTAGCAGGTCCGTAAATTCCGTCGGCAGTTATTTTAGGAATGGCGGGATAAGCACCTGCAATCACATTGAGCTGTTCCTGAAGTTGTCGGACTTTATCACCGGAAGAACCATTTTCCAAATCATATCCCGGCCAGGAGGACGGTACACCTGAAATTTCCTGTGCAGTGTTAATGTAGATGTTATCGCCATAATAGTATCGTAAAATTTCGATGGCAGTGTACCCCTGTTCTCCCAAAGAAAGAGAGCCCCACTGTGTCAACCAGTTTGGGCATGTAACCTGACGTCCGTCACAATATTGAGTAAGAATAGGTTGGCGTACGTTAGGACGGGACAGATAGTTTGCGAATAAATCGTCGACAACAGCCGAAATAGTATCGTAAATATTACGGTTTGGTATCCATTTATGGTCGAAAGCAGTGGAAGATGTAATTGTAAAATCATACCCTTTATTCCGATACCATTCCGTGTAGACACGGTTCAATGTAAAAGACATAATGGCAAGTACATTTGCCTGAATGGTAGAAGCAGGCCATGTTGCATAGATTTCACTGGAAGCGACATTTTTGATATAATCCCGATAGCGCACATAATAATTTTTTGCGGTGCTGTCTCTTGGAGAACCGTCGTGTACAACAATGTATTCGGGTACAACTACACGGCTAAGTACAATTTCGCCTGTTTCGTCCATAGGTTTAATTTCATCTTCAGCGATTTTAGGAGGATATTCCTCATAGAGAGTATGCCCCGGAATCACATAAATTTCCTGCTGTTGTGTATCGGGAGAGATGGGTTTTAAAGCAACGTTTTGAATTGCCTTTACGGTTGGTAAAAGTTCTGCGCCTGAGATATTCATTGTTTCATATCCGGGGGCTGAAATCTTAAAAGTGTATTCGGAGTAGGGCTGGGATTCTATAGAGGGATTCAGACTATATTCCAGAGGAGGAGTGTCCAGTTCTATAGTTTCAGTCTGTCCCGACGAGTCGGTAGTCAGTTGCTCCAGTTGACTGTCCGGTACTCCGGTATAAGAAATATCAACAGTTGCATCTGAAACGGGATAGGAAGTGATTTCGGAGGTAACGTTTAGTTGAAGACTTCCCTTATCTGCAGTGTTGTTTTGCATTGTGTGAATAGAACGCATAGATACCTCGCAATGTTTTGTTACAATATATATATGTTTTTGATAAACAGATGTTACAATTAAAGTATGATAGTGAACCGTGTGGACGAAGAGAGAAAGAAAAAAATAAAAATATTTCAAAATAGTATTGACAACTATAAAATATGTGGTATTATAACAGTATAAACAAAATAAATAAGATAAATAGCAGATACCACTAAACTGATAATCTAATATTTATTTTATTTATGAGGGAAATATAATCTTCGGAAAGATTATATGCTTATTAAAACCCGTAACAGTGATAACACAGAGATGAAATGTCAACTTCAATATGTGATTATTAAGTTAGGAAGTTAATAAGGAAAATTTATGAAAGGAAGGTACGGACCACCAGAAAGGTAAAAAGAATGATTGAAGTGATTAAGTAAAATGGCTATTAGTTATGGAATATAATTAATAGCCATTTTACATTGCGTAAAAATAAATTTCATTTTATACTATACAAATACGACTAAGCAGAAAAGGGGAAGAAAATGTATAAATTACTGATTGTAGAAGATGACATGATGATTGCGAAAATTTTAGAAAACCATTTGGAAAAATGGGGGTATGAAGTGAAATGTATCACTGATTTTGAAAAAGTATATCAGGAATTTCTGGCTTTTGAACCACATTTAGTATTACTTGATATTTCTCTTCCGTTTTTCAATGGTTTTCACTGGTGCGGAGAGATTAGAAAAGTATCAAAAGTTCCAATTGTGTTTATTTCTTCTGCCTCGGACAACATGAATATTGTTATGGCGATCAATATGGGAGCAGATGATTTTGTTGATAAACCGTTTGACTTAAATGTAATTACGGCTAAAATTCAGGCCCTTTTAAGGCGGACATATTCGTTCCAGGGAAGTGTGAATGTGATAGAACATAAAGGTGTTGTTTTAAATCTGAATGACGCAAGTGTGTCATATGAAGAGAAACATTTGGAACTGACAAAAAACGATTATAAAATCCTGCAACTTCTCTTGGAAAATGTGGGAAAGATTGTTTCGAGAGAAGGGATTATGGTGCGTTTATGGGAGAACGAAGAATTTATTGATGATAATACATTGACTGTAAATGTAACAAGACTTCGCAAGAAACTGGAAACAATAGGGGTTAAAGATTTTATAGCGACGAAGAAAGGGATAGGATATATCATTCTATGATGAAATTAGTGTTGCCATATATAAAGGAAAAAAGAAAAACAATATTTGTTTTACTGTTTTGCGGGGTTATTATAAAAGGGATTGCTTTTTTATACGGGGCGAATACGGAAGATACCAATTATGCATTGCTCATCTGTGCTGTGAGTGTAGGGATAATTGCTGTGACAGATTTTGTGAAATATGCGGGAAAATACAAAAGATTAGAGCATTTGAAGAAACAACTGGCATATGAAATGGGAGATTTTCCTGAAGCGGAAGGGCTTTTGGAACAGACCTACCAGGAAATCATAGTGGAACTGCACAGAAACCGAAAAGAGTTGATTTCATCTATGGACATTTCAGCAAAAGAAGCAGAAGAGTATTATATGATGTGGGCGCATCAGATTAAAACACCTATTTCTGTGATGAACCTGTTATTGCAGTCGGGTGAGTGTGACTTGAAAATATTATCTGCTGAGTTATTTAAGATAGAACAGTATGTAGAAATGGTATTACATTATCTGAGGGAAAAACAGATGTCACAGGATATGGTGTTAAATCAATATTTTCTTTCGGATATTGTGAAGGCTGCGATTAAAAAGTATTCAAAACTATTTATTTTACAGAAAATTAAATTGAATTTTGAACCAATGGAAATAACGGTGCTTACTGATGAAAAGTGGCTTTTATTTGCGTTGGAGCAGATTATTTCAAATGCGCTGAAATATACAAATGAGGGAAGTGTTTCTATTTACATGGATAAGAATAATGCAAATCTGCTTGTGATAGAAGATACGGGAATAGGCATCAGTGCGGAAGATTTGCCGAGAGTGGCTGAGAGAGGATTTACGGGATACAATGGAAGGAGCAATCAAAAATCCACGGGACTTGGGCTATATCTTACAAAAGAAGTGCTCGGTAAACTGGGACATGGGTTAAAGTTGGAATCTCAGGTAGGTAAGGGAACGAAGGTGATTATTGATTTTAGCAGAGAGTTTACACCGATTAACGAATAGAATAAAGTATAGAAAATCCATCAGAAATGTTTTGACTGATGGATTTTTTAGTTTGCAAAAGTTTTCTTTTAAATATTACAAAACAAACGCAAATGAAACGGTTTCAATCCTTTTTTTAAACGGTACGACATGTATACTCTAAGGGAAAATAAAATAAGAAAGGATATAACAGACAAGGAAGATGTGTAGAAAATATGAAAAATTAAAAAGAATAAGTGCGTGTGTTCTGATAATGTCACTCTTATGTGGTGTTATACCGTGGAATACATTTGCTGCAGAAAAACGAAGTGTCTCTAAAGGCAGTGTATCAGCGACGGTTAAAGCGAGAAAAGTTTTACAGGGACATGTACTTCAGGACAGACAATTCACATTTGAACTGCTTGAGAATGGAATTGTCATTCAAACAGCACAAAATGATGCTGCCGTGGATATTACATTCCGACCAATCACGTATAAAAATGCAGCAATACATCGGTATACTATACGTGAGAGAAACGGCGGACAAACCATCGACGGAATTGTGTATGATTCCAACGAGTATGAAGTAAATGTAACAGTTCGGGAGGAGGATTTAAAAGCGCCGGATCAGAATAAAATTTATTATGGACATTCTCCTGACGGAGAAATTTTTGTTGGAGAATACCCGGGAGAGAGAGGGTATGAGGTCTACTGCATTGACCAGAGTAAGGCGCTTCCTCCAAAAGAGCCTGAGTCCCGCACAAAATATATCGTTTTAAATGATCCGGATTCAAAAGAATTGGAATCACATGTGACAATGAACCGATATGGAGACAAACTGGCAGAAAATTTGAAAAAATGCTTTTTTTATTTCCAGTTATTCCCCGACAAGTATAGTTCGCATGACAGAAGAGAGATTGTCTGGGTGGCTACCGGAGCATATGGAGATAATGACGCACAGTGGAAAGAAGTTATGAAAGAAATTTTTCAGGTCAGTTTACCGGAAGAATATCATCTGGTATTGTTTGTACCTGAGGATAAAGATTATCACCAGACATTAGGAATGGGATATGGAGTGGCGATTAAGAATGATGTGGGTTCTGACATTTCATTTGGAACAGCACCTCCGATTTTTGTGAATAAATCAGAAAATACAGCGCCACAGGAAGCGAAGGCGGTTATAAAAGCAAAAAAGATTTTAGAAGGAGAAAAACTTAGAGATAAACAGTTCCAGTTTGAATTGCTAGATGAAGGCGGGGGAGTTCTTCAGGAGGCAACAAATGATGCGGAAGGGAATATTCAATTCCAACCGATTACGTATACCGCTCCCGGAGAATACCGGTATAAAATCCGAGAAAAATATTATGGACAGACGATTGACGGTATTGTGCACGATGCAAAGGTATATGACATAGTGGTAACTGTTACCGAAAAAGATTTGGAGGGTTTCCAAAATGCAGTGAAATATTATGGCGTTGCACCGGAAGGAAACTATATTTTTGTGGGAGAAAAACCGGGTGAGCAGAAATATCAGGTGTTTTGTATTGATGGTAACAAAACATTGCCGCCGCCTGTAGTAAATCACCACACTTATAAGGTTGTGACAGATCCTGAACTGACAGAAATGGAACATTATGTAAGTATCAATCTTTGGGGAGATAAACTGGTTGAGAATCTGAAAAAGATATTTTACTATTTTCAGGTATATCCGAACAAATACGGTCTAGAGGAACAAAAAAATATTGTATGGGCAGTGACAGGGTATTTTGGACATGATTTAGGACAGTATGAAAAGATTGTGAATGAGATGTTCAAGATAGAATTGCCAGCGGAATATCATCTTGTTGTTTTTGAACCGCAGGGACAGGATAGAGATTTTTATCAGCCTCTCGGAATGGGATATGGTGTAGAAGTTGGAAATCGGTCCGCTGAGGATATGGAAATGAGTTTGGAAACGCCGGTATTCGTGAATAAAATAAGCAATGTCAAGACCGAATTTACACCACTGGCTTTCAAAAAAGTAGATGGAAGAAATCCGTTTGCCAATGAAAATTTTGAATTTGTGCTTCATAAAGAAGATGGAAGTGTCATCAGCAAAGCACAAAATAATAAACAGTATATTTCATTTCCACCAATTGCGTATACTGCAAAAGATGCGGGAAAAACGTTCCATTATTATATTGATGAGTTTACAAAAGAAGGATATGTTTGTGATACGGAAAGAGTGGAAGTCACTGTAACCGTTGCTTTTTCAGAATTTGCGGGACTTGTGGCAGAGGGAAGTTATAAAAAGGGAAATGTTACAAGTGGAATTGGAAGCGCAACCTTTCTAAATAAGACGGCAAGAGATGAAATAACTTTTGTTCCTGAAGCAATGAAAATGGTAGATGGGAAAGTGCCAACTGCTCAGGAAGTGTTTGAATTTAAAATGTATACCATTACTGAAGACGGGCAAAAAGGTGTTTTGGCAGGAGAGGCGTCTAATATAGGAAAGTCAGTACGTTTCAAACCGATTACTTATAAGAAATCTGATGTGGGGAAGACGTTCTTCTATCGGATTGAGGAGACGAAGAAAGACGGATTTCTATGTGATACGGAACCTGTGGATATTAAGGTGACCGTCACACAGAATGAGATGGGACTGTTAAAAACAGAAGTCACTTATACAAAGGGCGGTGTACAGGGTGAGAAAACATTTCATAACAGCAGTCTTGAAAACAAGGGAGTTATCAGTATATCCAAGACGGTAGAGGGAAATGGTGCTGATCAGCAGGAATATTTTCGGTTTGTTATGGAAACATTTCGTACGGACGGAGGAGATTCCGACGGAGAGTATGATGTTATGTTTGAAAATCAGGAAGATTTGGAACAAGGTCAGAAAAACGACAGTACTCTGAATGTGACAGCGAAAAAAATCCGGTTTGATGATGAAGGAAAAGCCGTATTCTATCTTAAACATGGACAGACGCTTCATATTCGTCTGCCTTATGATTATTATGTATCGGTACAGGAAACAATGAATCGGGACTACGATGTTTCACTGAGCGTAGAAGGAGTTCCTACAATTCCCGGAAACGGACAGAATGGACCGGTGGAGTTTGAGTATACTCGGAAATATCCTGATGTGAATATAAAGTTTGTCAATACAAAATATGAGGTTGTAGTGCCAACCGGAATTTCACTGCCTTCCAACAGTATGAAAATACTAGCTGTATTGGCGCTTTTAGGTAGCGGCTGTATGCTGGTGCTTGGTCGGAAAAAAAGAAGAAAAGGTATATAAATTACCAATCCTTACAATTTTGTAAGATTTAT
>ERZ773204.747-NODE-747-length-27456-cov-3.909200_pt1 | contig 27456 bp, 25 predicted proteins | sample MGYA00581007_ERZ773204 | MGnify/ENA primary metagenome ERZ773204 (study PRJEB29015, sample SAMEA2737757) | human gut metagenome | biome: human gut; feature: human-associated habitat; material: faeces | place: China | collected 2012 ... | reverse complement strand
ACAAACAATATGATAAATCGAGATTTTCTTCTTCATACCCATCCTCCTAATCATAGACATCTTCATGTGACATAAATTTCAGCTGAATAAAGCCAAAGACAAGCACCATCAGAAACAATATTACACTCATGGCATTCGCTTTGCCGAAATTATAATCCGTAAACGCCGTTTTCATAATGTATGTCAACGATACTTCTGTGCTGTGATAAGGGCCTCCGTCCGTCATAATATAAACAATATCGTAGTTTGCCACAAAAGCACCCGTAATGCTCATCAGCACATTGATCACAATTGTGGAATTGATCATTGGCAGTGTCACATAACGCAATTTTGCCAATGGTCCCGCACCGTCAATCTCTGCTGCCTCATACAGATCCTTTGACACTCCCTTTAAGGCTGCAAGGAAGATCACCATCGGGGAACCAAACTGCCAGATCTTTAAAAATACAATGACCCAGAAAGCTCCGCCTGGATCACCCAGCCAGTTAAAGGGCTGGATACCAAACCTGGATGCGATCATGTTTACAAGTCCCTCTGTCTTAAACAAAAATCTCCACAATACCGCAATGGAAACGGATCCACCCAGAATAGAAGGGATGTAATAAGCAGTTCTGAAAAAGTTCACGCCCTTGATCTTAAAATTCAGGATATAAGCGATAAACAAAGCAAAGATCAATTCCAGTGGAACGGTAAGAAAGGCATATTTAAAGGTCTGTATAAATGCCTTCATGATCAATGGGTCGCCCAGTATTTTTTTGTAGTTGCTTAAGCCTGAAAAAGTAGCTGTCCTGAAAAGGTTGTAATCATGGAAACTGTAGATCAATGATGATATAAAGGGATACAGTTTAAAGATTGCAAATCCGATCCACCACGGCAGGATCAGCAACAGTCCCACATTCTTCTTTCTGAATTCTTTGAATTTCATTTTATCGCCTCCTCCATGTTTTCCCGTTCTTGAATACCATGTTTTCCCACCAACTTTTTCTTCATGTTTTCCCTCTCCTTTTTCATATCATTTTAAATATAATATTATTACGTTCCCGCGTTGGCTTTTTTAGCAATTTTAGCTTATTTCCATGCCATACGTCTTTATATTTTGTATTATATACTTGTATTTCTCATTTTACAAAGCTATAATAATTATACTTATCATGGCATTTTAGTTATAGTAAATTCCAGTTTTTTACATTCCATGGATTTTATTTGTAATATATTAAAGAAGCAATAAGAAAGGGACCGATCTTATATGACAACACGACAATTTTATTACCTTACCGTTATAGCGGATCTTGGAAATCTTTCCGCTGCAGCCCAGAAACTGCAGATCTCCCAGCCTGCCTTAAGCAAATTTCTTACGGAATATGAAGCTTCCCTTGGCTTCCAGATCTTTCTCCGTTATCACCGACATCTGGCACCTACCTCTGTAGGCCGCTGCGTGATCGAATACGCACATAAGATCGTCAGTGAGCAGAACAGACTTTCCCAGTCCTTAAGAACGATCATCAACAGGGATCATGCCTGTATCCGCCTTGGAACTACTCCCAACCGTGGTTCTGTGATCTACAGCCGGATCTATCAGACGTTTATGGATCGTTACCCGGATATTTCCCTGTCTCTCACAGAACGATACTCCAATGAACAGACAGAAGCGGTTCTGAAAGGCCAAGTGGATCTTACCATCGGCTCCGGAAAATCTTCTGATAAAGTAACCGATATCCCCGTTGCGCATGAGGAACTCCTGGTTTCCCTTCCTGCGGCTCATCCTCTGGCATCTTCCGATAAGGTCCGTCTTTCTGACCTGAAAGATACGCCGTTCGTACTCCAGGGGCCACGTCACAATATCCGCATTCTTGCAGAAGAGCTTTTTAAAGAAGCCGGATTTGAACCTGTAATTACCTTTGAGTCCGATAATGTGATCATTGTTGACTCCATGCTCCACCATGCTGCCGGAGCAGGCTTTGTATCAAAAAAATACGCCGTTCCCTGTAACGAACTGGTTTTTCTCCCCTTAGATCCGCCTGTATACCAAGAAACCCATATCCGCTTTCCTTTGGGACATAAACTGACAGAACCGGAACAGTACCTTGCGTTTCTTCTGATCCGTGATATCCAGTCCAATCCAGAACAGCGTTTTGAGATCATTCCTTCAAAAGAAGTAAATGATCTGCTCCAGGCTGCTGATCCTGATATGAGCAGTAAAAACGATCCTGCTTCCATACAGGGCGGACATGCAGCTGCATCCTCTGTACAGGGGTATTCTGAGTTAAACTTAAATCCCCAGCTTCTTCGTTATGTGATCGCCATTGTAGATGAAAAAAGCCTGACCAAAGCCGCTGAAAAGTTTTATCTGACCCAGCCTACTCTTTCCCGTTATCTTCACGGCATGGAAAAAATGCTGGGTGCCAGATTATTTACCAGAGAACACAACAAATTACTTCCAACCAATGCCGGAAAGGTATTTGTAAACTTTGCCCGCAACATCCTACAGATCGAGGAAGAAATGTCAGAACACATCAAAACCTATCAGCAGGGACATGACGGTGGTATCTATCTGCAATGTGACCCCAGTCTGCTACACATCATCCAGACACAGGTCATTCCCAGTTTTAAGAAACAGCACCCGGATATCCAGCTGAATGTGAGCACCAACAGCCGTGAGCAGATCCAGGAGTCACTTTTAAATGCATCTGCTGATTATGGGGTCTATTTTTCCTGCGAAGAAGAACATCCTATTTTAGACAGCCGCATTCTGGATGAAGATGAACTTGTGTATTGTTCCAAACATGATCTCCTTTCTGATCCCCTGGAGCATACTAAAATTATGACGGTTCCAAAAGGAAATCCTCTTTACGCTGAACAGAAACGCCTGTTTCAGCAGTTATATCTGACTTTCCCTGCAACTTCCTGTGAAGCAGCTCCATCCATTCTTTTTTTTCTGGAAAAAAATGGAATTGGAAACACCATATTGCCTTCTAAAACAATGGCAAATAACCCGGATGACCGCCATTTTCTTACACCGGCCCCGGGATATTTTCTCATCATGGCCCATCATCCCATCCGCACCATGCCTCCGGTGACCAGGGATTTAGAAACTCTGCTTTATGATACATTTGAAACATATTTTGAGCATTTCGCGGAGTTATTTTCATAAATATGGAAAAAATGTAGATGCATGGCAATTAAAAAGGCAGCTGCATATCCCTGGACTTTATCGCTTACCTGTCCAAGCAACTTGCACACAGGAAGGTTTGCTACCTTTCCAAGGATATCCCAGAGAGCCACATCAATGCCGCTGATGGCACCCATGACCATTCCCTGACGGCCATTTGCCCAGTTGTTCCACATCATCTTCTGATGGAGAAATTCGATCTTTGTGGGATCTTCATCTAAAAGTAATGATTTTAACTGTTTTTCTACTACAAATTCCATTGCATCCATGGAACTTCCAAAGGTTGCTGCTTCTCCGATCCCTGTAAGTTCTGTATCTGTTTCAATGAAGATAAGAAATGATCACCGGCATCAGCAGTGCCAGGATGGCATCCTTAAATGCCTGAACTTTTTCCTCTGTGGCAGCTCTTTCGCTTGGCTCAAATCCCTGTTTTTTACATAAGAAGTGGGCAACCACACATAACACCAGACAGATGAAAATTCCCGGAAGGAAACCTGCCATAAACAGATCACTGATAGAAGTTCCTGTCGCTACACCGTACTGGATGAGACCGATACTTGTGGGAATGATAACACCCTGGTCTGCAGTGCTGTAAACAGTTCACCAAAACTCATGGACACTGCATCGATCCCTAGCTCTCCAAGAGAGTCAACACAGACGGAACTTTCCAGCATTCTCATCCGGATGCCCTTTGCGTCTTCCGGATGAACGATGGGTCTGCTGGAATTGGTCATGCTTCTAAAACCAAGATCAAAGGTTCCATAGGTCTCAATTCCCTATTTTTCCAGTCCTTTAAAAATTTCCTGTCCTGTTTCTCCGTCCAGTACCTTAAAAGCTTCTTCTCTGGAGTCAAACAGATATAGAAAGTTAAATACGTCCATATCCGGGTCAAATCCGCTTAAAGTTGCTGCAACTGCAACTGTGATGTCAATGGTTCCAAATGGAAGAGATCACCATGACTTTTGAAGCCAGACTGCTCATGGAACCCTATATTATTGAAAATTACAGTAAATATATTGATATGGATAAACTTCTTGACTTAGAAGAACAGACAAAAAAGATCTTAAGCAGTGATATCTTAGAGCAGAAGGATGCTGTTGTCTTCTGCAATATTGATGATGCCTTACACCGCACCATTGCCGATGCCTGTAAAAACAAATACCTGAACATGAACTTATCCCAGATCTATGACCAGAACATCCGTATCCGCATCTTAGGCGAACAAAACATCTGGGAACGCCACAAAGTAGCCGCCATGGAGCACTTAGAACTGATCAACTACATTAAAAACCATGACCTGCCAAGCGCAGTAGCTTCCATACGGGTACATCTGATCCATTCTAAGGAAGCGGCGTTTGCGTCATTTTTAAACTGATGAAAATATTTCAAGAGACGTTCTATTAGACACAGAAGATGATACAACCGAATAATTCTTTTAAAGGCTGTTGTAAAACAGATAAATAATTATCCATTCTGCAACAGCCCTTTTATCTTTATATATGCTAAACCAGATAATTATTTGGCAGGCGCACGCTTCTCCTGCATCTCTCAGGTTTCCCTTGTCTGTACCAGCGGCGTGTGGATCGTGCGAAATTTTCCACCTCAAATAATCATCTGGGTAAAGCCTTATTTATTTTCTTTTTTCAAATACTCCGTATAGGGCACATCCGGATCCAGGATCAGTCCCCCATGCATAGTCGGGGCTTTGGCCGGTTTCATATAATCACCATATTCGGCGGTGAGTCTGCCGTCATAGCCTACAGGAACAGGTATCTTACGGTTTTCAAAGGGCATGTAAACAGCTTCTTTGAACCACTCCCGCTTCCAGGTGTTTTTTTCCAGATAGCGGATAAATACAGTGTCGCAGACATATTCCGTATCTTTGCCTTTGAAGCGGGTACACAGTTTTTCATAACCCTTATATGCCTTGACCATGGGAACATGGAGAAGCATTCCAATGCCATGGAGAAGTTTTCCAAAAACCGTTGCATTTTCATAATAATCAAAGCGGTACCAGGTATAAAGCACGGTCCAATAAAACTGGATCTTTTTGGCCCAGCTTTTTCTTTCTTTTTCCGTTTTCGGCATACCGTCTAATGGAAAAATATCAATAAAAATACCGCAGTTATATCCCGCCTTTTTATCTTCTTCATTGCAGCCGCAGGTCTTGCTGTTTCGGATCTGGGCGTGGCCGCGAAGATAATTTTTCTCTGTATACACAGTCTGGAGCACCAGATCTTCTTTCAGCCATTTCGGGGCGATCTGCACAAATTTATCATAATCTTCCCGCAGCATTACCAGGTCAATATCGTCATCCCATGGAATATATCCTTCATGGCGGATGGCACCGATCAAGGTTCCGCTGTCAGCAAAATATTTAAGGCCATTGGCTTTGCAGATGCGCTCCACCTCATCTAACATTTCCAGCTGTACCGCCCATACACGCTTCGTTTTTTCATCTACCGTGTATCCGCAGCGTATTTCCTCTTTATAAAATTCCGGCTTTTCTCTCAGCATGTCCCAATAATCAATCCTTCCAAACTGTTTTTATCTCACATAACATGGCATTCCTGTGATTTTTTTATGGCTGTCCCGTCAGCCACCTGTATATTTTCCCTAAATACTGATACAGGAACGGATCACGCATTACCAGAAGCACCAGGAAATACACCACTGCGCCTGCACCGATCTGAATAAAAGTGGTAATAGGTCCCAGGCCCCGGACCTGTTCCAAAAACTGGCCCGTCCACACCACAGCTCCCAGCATAATAACAGCCGCCACAAGACGCCTCCAGCCATAACGCACCAGCATTTTCAGCTTTATAAAATCTCTTCCCAGCCACAGATAAAGGGAGGTGATAAAACATTCTGCTGCTACTGACGCTGCTGCTGCTCCCAACGCTGCAAAATGAGGGATCAGAAGGAAATTTAAACAGGCATTGACCATAGCTCCTGCTACGATCACTTTGCCGCTCTGGGCCCTTTTTCCACCAGGCGTTAAAATCTGGCTGCCGATGCAGTCACTTAAACCTACCACCAGCACCAGAGGACTGCATACATACATTAAAAATGTCACCGGCAGATACCCGTTTCCCAAAAACCAGGGAATAAACTGGGCTGCGATCCCCGCCAGACCCAGCATAATAGGCATTGCCATTAAAAGGACAAAATCCAGTGAGTCCTGGAAACGCTTATGGATCTCTTCCATCCGTCCAGTTCCAAATAAATAGGACATACGGGCGGACATAACTGCATTAAAAGACATGATCAGTATTTTCGCCATATTCACAAAACCGGTGGCATATTCATAATAACCGTTCTGCGACTTATTTTCCCCGGAAAACCAGCCAAGCATAGTCTTATCCAAAATGGTATAGACGGAAGTAGCGATGGTAGGGATAAAATACACCAGGGTCTCTTTTAAATGGCGCAAAGGACGCAGTTCTTTTAAAACCGGCTTTTCCACCTGCCCCTTTAAATATCCCCACATGGAAATATTTCCCAGAAGTCCGGTTGCCGCAGTCAATGCCACATACAGCAGAAGATCTTCTTTTTCCCGGATAAATAAAAACAGCATGGCAATGCCCACAAGCTTCACTGCCGTATTTCGCAAAACGATCAGGGAATACTGCTCCAGCCCCCCAAAAAACCAGGAAATATCAAAAGCAACTGCCAGCAGTGTCATCGTCAATACCACATAATAAGGCCTGTATTCCCTGGCAAAGCCGATCACAAACAGCCAGATAATAAGACATGCTGCGGTCGTTGCCATACAAAGCACCTCGATCTCCCAGAAAAGCCGGCTGCGTATCTTTATCTCATCTCTGTGTCTTGCGATCTCCCTCTGCCCATAAGAAGCCGTTCCCAGAGCCGCCAGTATGGCAAAATACTGGACTACGGAATTGGTATAACTCTGTACTCCCGTTCCATCTGCCCCCAGAACGCGGGAAATATACGGGGTCGTGATAAATGGGGTGATCAGCGTCATCACCTGGTAAATTAAATTGTATATATAGTTTTTCCGAACACTGGGTGCTTTTGCCATAAGATCTTCTCTATACTCCATTTATATTTATGTTCTCTTAAAATCTTTTTTGTCTCTTGGCTCATTATACCCATGGAAACCTTTTTAAGCAAGGCAAAAAATCCGCAACAATGCCAGTACCGGCATTATTGCGGATTTTCCAGATAAATCTGTCTGCAATGTTCTAATCTTCCATCATATGATCGTATTTCTCTCTTGTTTCTTCCCGTTCCAGATTGAGCACATAAGAAAGACCTTTTAATTTCGTATTCAGGATCAGTTTTTTCGGAAATTCGCAAGCCTCTAACATTTCCTTTGCCCGATCCAGGTTTCCTATATCGTAAAATATGTGAGCATCACTGTCCACGATCACCGGCACCTTGTATTTTTTACAGAAAGACAGCATAACCGGAAGATTTTTGTCTGCATTCAGTCTGCCGGTACGGGGAGAAAAAGAGCTGTTGTTTACTTCCAGCGCCACTTTTTCTTTTGCTGCCGCTTTTACCAGTTTTTCATAATCCAGAGGAAAACGGTCATCATCTGGATGTCCGATGATCTTCACATATGGATTTTTCATAGCTCCGATCAATGCATTGGTATTTTCCTCTCTGGTTCCTGCTTTTACACAGGGAACATGAAGACTGGCGATCACATAGTCCATTTTCTTTAAAACAGCTTCTTCCGCATCCAGTTTTCCTTCCAGATCTATGATATTGGCTTCCATACCGGTAAAAATACGGACTCCAGTATTTTCTCTTTGATCGCCTTAAAATTAGTAAAATAAATAGGCTGCGCAGATCCCGGCATGGCACTGTAGTGATCTGATGTTCCCATGGCTTTTAATCCTTTGGCCGCTGCCTCTTCTATATTTTCTTTTAATGTGCTAAATGCATGACCACTGGCCACTGTATGTGTGTGAAGGTCAAATAACAGCTTCATTTTTTATTCCTCTTTTCTTATGATGCCTGGTAAACCAGCTTTACCTGTTCTCCCGGCTCATACTGTTCTCTGCTTCCTGCGTATACCGTAAATGTATCTTCCCCGCATTTTAAGGAATAATGGATCTCCCTGCCGCTGTACTGCCTGTTGGTTACAGTTGCCGGAATACCTTTTCCTTCTTTTACAATGTGAAACTGCTCCGGACGTACAGGAAACAGACCATGGTTTTTAAAAGCCTGTGCTACTTCCGGTCCATCATATATAAGGGACTGATCCATTACTTTAAAATAGGAATCATTCCATTGTCCTCTGACAAAATTACATTTGCTTACAAAGGACGCTGCAAATTCAGTCTGTGGATGTAGATAGATCTCCTCAGGTGTTCCTACCTGTTCTATCTTTCCATTTTTCATAATGAGGATACGATCTGCCATGGCAAGAGCCTCGCTCTGGTCATGGGTCACATAAATAATGGTCGCCCCGGTCATACGGTGAACATCCTGGATCACCCGGCGCATACTGATCTTTAATTCTGCATCCAAAGCACTTAAAGGTTCATCCATTAAAAGAATGGATGGCTTTCCCACAATGGCTCTTGCAAGAGAGACTCTCTGCCTTTGTCCACCGGAAAGTTCTCCCGGATACCGGTCTTCATAAGGCTTTAATCCCATATTTTCAATGGCTGCATCTACGGCTTCTTTTTTCTGTGCCTCTGTCAGGTGTTTCTGCTTTGGACTCTTCATTGGAAATTCTACATGCTGGCGCACTGTCATATTGGGCCACAAAGCAAATGACTGAAATACCATTCCCAGGTCACGCTGCTCTACCGGAACCATTTTTCCATTTCCGGAATAGATCACATCATCCATCCGTATCTTTCCCTCTGTAGGTTTTGCAAATCCGCCGATCGCCCGCAAAAGAGTGGTCTTTCCACAGCCGGAAGGTCCTAAAATAGCCAGAAACTCCCCATTTCGTATTTCCAGATCAATGTCATTAAGCGCCAGTGTTTGCCCGAACCTCTGGGTTATATGCTCTAAATAAAGACTCATGTTCTTTTCCTCTCTTCTTTTTTTCTGCCGGTTTTAAAGCCACCAGACAGTAACCTGTAAGAACCATTACAACGATCACAGCTGACATAGCTGCCGACAGATTGTAATCTCCAGACTGCTGGAAGTTAAAAATAGTAAGTCCTATGGTCTTTGTTCCTGCACTTGCAAGCATAGATGACAAAGTAAGTTCTGTAAGTGATGATACAAAGATCAAAAAGGAACCGGATAAAATAGGACGTACCAGCATAGGAAGCAATACCTGCTGCCAGAGAGCTCTTTTGCCTCTGCCACAGGCACGTACTGCTTCTTCCAGTTCCGGGTTCACAGACATAAGAGCTGTGGTGCTCTCTTTGATCTGAAGGATCAGATATCTGGTTATATAAGCGATCACCAGGATCCATATGGTTCCGTATACTCCCGGACGGATCCCGGGAAGCGGCTCTACCCAGTGGAAGATCATTGCCAGAGAAAGAACGATACCTGGAATGGCATAGGTCAGAGAAGCACATTTTTCCATGGTCACAGCCCCTTTACTGTTTCTTCTCACTTTCATATAGGCTGCTGCAGTTCCCACAACAATACAGACTCCACAAGTCACAAGTGCCAGAAGGATACTGTTTCTGACAGCGGCAAGAACACCTCTGTTTGTAAATACAAAAGCAAAATTTTTAAGGGACAGATTATCCAACGTCATTTTCAGGCCATATGTTTTTAAAAATGCGCTTTTTATCATTACCAGAATGGGAACCAGATTTAATACACCTAATGTTCCCAACAGCCCCCATTCTAATAGCCTCCGTTTTGGTCCTTCCAGCTCAATACGTACCGAATAATCTTCTTTAATGCTTTCTGATTTTCCATTTTTTCCCACTAATGCTGTTTCCATCAATGTACCGCCTACTGCGATCACAGATAAAAGAACAGAAAGAGCTGCTGCCATAGGGAAAGCGTCTGGTCCAAATCCAATTGCTTTTTCATAAATATAGGTGCTGAGCACCGGGATGCCAGAAGAGATACCTAAAAATGCCGGCACAGAGAAGTTATCAATGGCTGATAAAAACGCCAGAAGCCCGCCTGCAATGATCGCAGGAAGCACCTGCACCAGATCCACATGGACCAGTGTATAAGAAAGACCAAATCCGCAGGCTCTGGAAGCCCATTCCAGGTCTCTTGGAATACGCCGAAGCATATGGATCACGCTCATGTATACAACAGGGATGTTGCAGATACCGATCACCAGTAAAATACCGCCAATGGAATAAATATTCACCGGACCGATCCCCACTGCCCCAAGGATCTGGTTTACGATCCCTTTTTTACTTAAAAATCCGCTCCAGGAAAGAGTAATAATATAAGAGGGGATAATGAAAGGAAGCAGCACCAGTAATTCTAAAAGCCTTTTTCTTTTTATATTGGTATAAGCTGCTGCCAGAGCCAGTCCGCTTCCTGCCACGATGGCGATCATGGTAGAGGAAGCAGCGATCAGGATCGTATTAAAGATCGCTTCTCTGGTCCGTTTTTCCTGTAACAGGACCTGATAATTAGAAAGTCCATAACCATCGCTTCCTTTCAGGCTCATAAACAGCAAACGGACGATCGGCGCTATAAATACCAGGAAGACTCCCAGGTAAAACAGCAGCAGACCTGTACTGCCTAAGACTTTTTTATGTTTCATAACAATGCTGCCCCTTTCTGCCTGTATACCTGCTGTTACTGGAAAATCTCAGAAAATTTCTCTTTATCTGCGTCACGGCTGCTGTAAAGTTCTTTTGTATCAGCACTGATGGTCTTGATCTGATCAATGGATTTTAATCCTTCTGGTGCTGCTACACCCTCTTTTACAGGTGTATAACCAATAGAAGCTGCCAGTTCCTGACCTTCATCAGAAAGAACGAAATCTACAAATGCTTCTGCTGCATCCTGGTTCCTGGAGTCTTTTAACACACCAATTGGTTCGGTAATGGCTGGTGAACCTTCTTCCGGATAAACAAACTCTACCGGGGCACCATCATTTTTAGAACGTTTTGCCATGTAATCGACCAGGATACCGCAGGACTTTTCTCCTGCCACTACTGCCTTCTGTATTGCTCCGTTTCCTTTATCTACTGTAATTCCGTTATCCTTTAATCCCTGGAAGAAATCCCAGCCTAATGTTTCATTGCGGCTGAGTACCCCCAGATTGTAAGCTGCCGCACCGGAATACAACGGGCTTGGCATGATCACTGCATCTTTAAATGCCTCTCCTGTCAGATCTGCAAATCCCTTTGGCGCATCTTTTACCAGATCTGTGTTGTATGCAATACCTGTTGTGATCACCTTTGTTCCTGTATACATATGGTCTTTATCAATGTATTCTTCCGGAATGCCTTTCAGTTCCGGTGACTCATAAGGTAAAAGCATATCCTGTTCTTTTAAAGTTTCAAATGTAACACTGTCTGCTACTAAAAGCACATCTGCCTGAACAGCACCTGCTGTCTGCTCTGCCAAAACCTTGCTGACTACTTCTTCTGTTCCGGAACGGAATACATCTACTGTTACATCCGGGCACTCTTTGTTAAAGCCATCGATCAGCTTCTGTGCATCTTCCTCCGGCTGGGAAGTATATAATGTGATCTTTCCGGAAACATCTTTCTTTTCTGCCTCTGTGGAAGCTTCTGTCGTCTCTGCCTTTGCCTGTGTAGCCGGTTCTGCTGTGGTCTTGGCAGGTGCTGCTGTTGTTTCTGTTTTATCAGTCTGTCCGCTGCATCCTGCAAGTCCCATAACTGCTGCTGTTGTTAAGATTAATGCCATTTTCTTATTCATTTTTAAAGTCCTCCGTTTGTTTTTAAAAAAGCTGTATTTTCTGTAAATGTATGAAAATCCCTGCTGTCATCATAGCCTTCTGTTACCAGAGGGAGTCCATATGCTAAAAGTTGTGGAAGCATTTCTTTAAATGAAAAATCACCGTTTTCTAAAGGAGTATGGTAACATTTTCCTTTCCGGTTGCTGATATGTATCTTGGAGATCCGTTTCATCTGGTCTAATATGTGAAATGGTTCTTCTTCGCTGTCACAATGTGCTATATCCAGAGTATAAAAAAACTGTTTTTTTCTGCTTCCTGCTGCTTCTTCCATACTCTGTGCATCTGTTACAAATTCTTTTGGGATCTTTTCCATGATCTCTAAAGAAACATCTACTCCGATCCGGTCAGAAAGCCTTCCGATCTGTTCTAACGAGTCCTGAAGAAGTTTCATGCTCTCTTCTCTTCGTCCCGGAAGTGTCATATGTCCCGGATGAACTGTCAGTTCCATTGCTTCTAACTCTGCTGCCAGCCTCATAGATGCTTCCACCTGTTTTATGGACATTTCCCGGATCCCCTGATTCATGGAAGCCAGATTTAAATCCCAGCTGCAGCTGTGTACACAGGTTCTTAAAGGGTATAATGCCTGAAGACGCAGATACTCCTGTGTGTCATACCCTCTTGCAAAAAACTGCTGCGCCCAAAGTTCGATTCCATCAAATCCATTGTCATATACCCGCTGAAACATTTCTTCCAGCCCGGCATTCCAAAGCAGAGTCGATGAAACAAATATCTGTTTCATATCCATGCCCCTTTCCTGTTGAACTGTTTGCATTATACGGTCTGGAATGTAAAATTCAAAAGCAGGGAAATGTAAAATATGAGTAATATTTTTCATTTATTATAATTATGAAATTTTATTTGCATTTATGATCACCAAATGATAAAATAACTCACATAGATAATCATTTTCAGCCATTCAGATCAAAAAAGGAGTTGTATTCTCAGATGCTTCAGGAATTATATGAACAATATAAAGATACATTTTCAAAATCGGACCATAAACTGATACAGTATCTTCTGCGAAACGAAGAACAGCTTCAGTATCTCACTTCAGAAGAACTTTCTGCACACACAGGCATCAGTCCTGCCACGGTTTCAAGATTTTGGAAAAAAATAGGATTTCAGAATTTAAAAGAACTGAAAATAAAGCAGCGGATCCAGGATACTGCCACTCCCAGTTCCCGCCTTACTTCTGCACTGAAGCGTTTTGAAGAAACCGCTTCCCTTACAGAAGACCTGAAAATGCATTTTGGAAATAATACAGCAAAAACGCTGGACCGTATGGATCCAGCACTTCCAGCCCGTGCAGCAGACCTTTTACTGCAGGCACAGCATGTTTATATCTATGCCCCGGATGCTTCCTGCGGACTGGCATCCATTTTTTGTTATCGCGCAAGACGATTGGGGATCCAGCCTGTTCTCTTAGAAGGTGGATCTGCCATTTATGAATATATGGTCAACATTACCGGCAATGATCTGGTCCTTCTTTTCAGTTTCTCACGTCTTTTAGGTGAAACACGGATCCTTTTAGATCACTGTAACAAGATAAACTGCCCGGTTATCCTTTTTACAGACCTTTTTGCGACTCAGGAAGAAATGCCGTCCAGACTGACTTTTTACTGCTATCGCGGCGAACCAAATGAATATCATTCTATGACGGTTCCTTTACTGGTCCTTGATCTGATCATTTTAAATCTGATGCAGGCAAGCAAAAACAGTCTCACCTCCAGCCATTATCTGGAGAAACTGCGGGCCGAATATGCACAGATCATACGGAGATGACCTCAGCCATTGACAAATCACCGTTTTTGTGCCTATTCTATACTTATAATGTAACCATAATAAATACAGATCCACAAATGATCATAAGGGGGAGTACAACTATGAAAAAGCCATTGGCTGTTCTTATCACTGCTTTCAGTCTTTCTTTGGGACTTACGCCTGCATTTACCGGAATATCCGGAAATCTGATTATAGAGGCTGAGGCACATCAAGGCCGGACTGATGCAAACGGCGGACATCATGATTATAAAAACAAAAGCGGTCTTGGAAGCTATCACTATCACTGCGGAGGCAATCCTGCTCATCTCCATCCAAACGGGGTCTGCCCTTATGCAGGCGGTTCTTCTGGTAATTCCGGCTCAGCTGGTGGTTCTTCCTCCAAAAATCCGTCTTCTTCCGGAAATCAAAATCAAACAGAAACAGCAGCCGCTCAGGTTTCTACTGGTTGGCAGAAAGATGATCATGGCTGGTGGTACCGCCTTTCTGCAGATACCTACTATGCTGACGGTATAGCTGACATCGACGGCGCCACCTATCTATTTAACAGTGACGGCTATATGCTTACCGGTTGGCAGCAGTTAAATGGACACTGGTACTATTTTAACGCAAGCGGTGCCATGGTAACTGGCGGACTGACCATAGATGGGAAATATTACTACTTTGACTCTGACGGCGTACTGGACGAGACAGATTACGATGCCGTAGATGAACCAGGAGACGAAACATCAGATGATGACACAGAATATGACTACGATTATGATTACGACTTAGAAGAATATTAACAGGCAAAGCACAAACTGTCGCAGGTTCATCTCAAACAGATGTTCCTACGGCAGTTTTCACTTTTTACATAAAAGCATATAGGATTCCTCTGTACCTCTTTTGAAATTCAGTCGAATTGACTACGATATAAGATACTTAATAGAAATAGATTCTGCCATTCAGGCAAAACGGCTCACATGATATGAGCCGGACTTTTTTATTCATAGAATTTATAATCATTGATCTTTATTTTGGCCATTAAAAACCAAACTCCTGCAATAACTGTTCCAGATATACAGGATCCTTCAGTGCACGCTGCAGATCATCTGCACGATCCGATGTCAGAAGGCAGGAATATAATTTATTCAGTCTGGTAGTAGCTTCTGCACGGCCTTTCTGTAAGCCTTCTGCACGACCTTCCTGTAAGCCTTCTGCACGACCTTCCTGTAAGCCTTCTGCACGACCTTTCTGTAAGCCTTCTGCATGGCCTTCTGCCAATCCTTCTGCCCACGCTTCTTCCCGGATCTCATCTGCATGTTCCTGAACATACTCTTTCATATACTGTTCAAACATCATATAGCGTTCCCCCATCTTCCGGCTTCTTTTGATCTGGCGCATGGACTCCTGAAGCCGTTTGACCAATGCATCTTCATAATCAGCTTCACTTCCAGCCAGATCAGCCTTAACAAAATCAAGTAATGCTACCAGTTCCTTTGGTATTTCCTCACGATTTTTTCCATTTGTATTAAGAAAAACAGTGCAGACTCCGTCACCAAATACATTTCCCGTTTCTTCACAGTATCTGCGGATGGTATAACGGCATTTTTTCTGCCCCAGGGGATCAAAGTTACAAATGAAAATGACATATGTGTCTGCCAGCTCTCCATAACTTTTCCCTTTTTCCAGCATTTCCACATCCATCTGACTGTGGTAATAACGGCTGCGTTTTTCCAGACTGTCTTTTTTCACCAGCTGCATCTCAATATCATAATGCGTCCTGTTTTCATCTTTTGCAAATACGTCCATGCGAATACTCTTACATTCCGGATTGAAAAAGAAACCATGTTCTGTGCTGATCTCAACTCTTTCAATCTGGATCTCCAACACACGTTCCAGGAAACATCGGCAGTTTTCTGCATCCATCATAACAGCTGCAAACATAAAATCGTCATGAAATACCAGTTCTTCCAGTGTTTTTTTACTCATTTTATTCCTCCATATTACAGAGGAATCCTATACTGGTAGATTATCATAATTTTCCTGTACATGCAATGGAATTCCCAAGAAAAATTATCCCCCTCCATTAAATAATGGTACGGTTGTACCCCCAAAAATCTTTCAATAAGTTTTTTTGACTTTTCCATATAAATTGCTTATGCTATACTGTAGTGAGCGTGCAAACACATTGAACACGGCGCGAAAGGAGCCTATCGTGAAATTCGCAGTTACAATCGTTACTTACAACCGACTGGAATTATTAAAAGAATGCATACAGCAGGTTCTGTCCCAGACAGTTCCCTTTTCTTATATTTGTATTGTAGACAACCACAGTACAGATGGTACTTCAGAATATCTGGACCAGCTGGCGGCTGGAACTGAAACCGTTTTCCCAAACGCCGGAAAACCGGAGTTTCACATCCTCCATCTTCCGGAAAATATCGGCGGGGCCGGCGGCTTTGCAAAGGGACTGGAAGATCTTGGAAAAACAGACTGTGACTGGATCCTGATCATTGATGATGATGCCATGATCGCAGCAGATTATATAGAACAGCTTCAGAAAGCCATTTTAAAAACAAACTACCTGGCTTATTCCGGCACTGTAACTACTTCCGGAGCCATTGATACCACCCACAGACGTTTCATCCAGTGTCCAAGACTGATGTTTTATAAGCCGGTACCGGAAGAGGAATATGCCAAAGCTTCTTTTGAATACGATATCAGCACCTTCTGCGGCCTGTTGGTAAACGCTGACATGGTACGAAAGATCGGCCTTCCAAAAACAGAATATTTCATCTGGTTCGATGATACAGAATACTGTCTGCGGTTCCATGACCAGTCACGGATCTTAAATGTGACTACAGCTGTTTTAAACCACAAAACAACCCCCGTTGGTTCCGCCCCGGTCATCAGCTGGAAAAATTACTATGGTTTCCGCAATGCCATTGACATAGGAAAGACCTATTCCAAAAATCCACACCTGTATATGGCATATATCTGGCTGAACCATAAAGCCCACATTTTCTTGGATACCTTCGGGCTTCTGCTTGGAAACCAGAAAGAAATGCGCCGTTACCGCATCAAAGTCTACAAAGATGTCCTTAAAAACCGCCATAAAAAACCAGACGGAATATCCCCGGATTACCTGCCTGGAAGCGGATACAAATCATAAAGGAGAAAAACGCATGCAAGCAATCATCCTGGCTGCCGGAATGGGAAAACGTTTAAAGCAGCTGACACAGAATAATACAAAATGTATGGTAAAGGTAAACGGTGTTCCCCTGATCAACCGCACCTTAAACCAGTTAGAACAGCATAACCTGTCCCGGATCGTTATTGTTACCGGATATGAAGGCCAAAAACTTCGAGAACATATTGAAGGTCTGCATATCAAAACACCGGTTGTCTTTATTGACAACCCGGTCTATGACCGCACCAACAATATTTACTCCCTTTTCCTGGCAAAAGACTATTTATTAAAAGAAGACACTCTTCTTTTAGAGTCTGATATCATCTTTGAGGACTCTGTATTAAACAGCCTTACTGATGACCCAAGAGACAGTCTGGCACTGGCTGCCAAATATGAGTCATGGATGGACGGAACCTGTCTGGTCCTCTCTGACCAGGACGATATCGAAGCCATGATCCCAGGCAAAAAGTTCCGTTTTTCCGATACCGAACATTATTACAAGACCGTAAACCTTTATAAATTCAGCCAGGAATTTTCCAGGACACACTATGTTCCTTTTCTGGAAGCTTATACAAAAGCACTTGGAAATAATGAATACTATGAACAGGTATTGAAGGTTCTGGTAACTTTAGATGATCCAGGCATCAAGGCAAAACGTCTGGATGAGAACCAGCGCTGGTATGAAATTGACGATATCCAGGATCTGAACATTGCTGAGTCCATTTTCGCACCGGAAAAAGAGCGCACTCACCTGATCCAGAAGCGTTTCGGCGGCTACTGGCGCTATCCAAAAATGCTGGATTTCTGCTATCTGGTAAACAGTTATTATCCGCCGCAGAAAATGATGGATGAGATCAAACATAATTTTGATGTCCTTGCAAGACAGTATCCATCCGGAATGGCTGTAAACTCTCTCCTGGCCGCCAGAAACTTCTCCCTCCGCCAGGATCAGATCGTAGTAGGAAATGGCGCTGCAGAACTGATCAAAGCCCTTATGGAGCGTGTAAAAGGCAATCTGGGCGTGATCCGTCCTGCCTTTGAAGAATATGCAAACCGCTGTGACAAAGAAAAGGTCATTGCATTCGTTCCTCAGACAGAAGATTTCTCCTACAATGAAAATGATGTGATGAATTTCTTTGAAGATAAGAACCTTGACTGCCTGGTATTAGTTAATCCGGACAATCCAACAGGCAATTATATCTCCCGTGAAGGTATGTTAAAACTAGCCCGCTGGACAAAGGAAAAAGGCATCCGCTTCCTTGCAGATGAGTCTTTCGTAGACTTCGCAGAAGAAACAGAACCTACCCTTTTAGTGGAAGAACTGTTAGATGAAAATCCACATATGATCGTGGTAAAGAGCATTTCCAAGTCCTATGGTATCCCGGGACTGCGCTTAGGTGTCGCTGCCAGCGGCGATACAGACCTGATCGGACAACTGAAAAAAGATGTTGCCATCTGGAATATCAATTCCTTTGGTGAGTTTTATATGCAGATCGAAGAGAAATACAGAAAAGACTATGCCTCTGCTTTAGACAAACTTCGCACAGAGCGGGCCCGTTTTGCGGAAAAACTTGGCAGTCTCCCCGGTGTCCGCATCTTCCCATCCCAAGCAAATTACCTGATGGTGGAACTCACAGGCGAAAATGTCAAAGCCACAGAGATAACAGAACTTCTTTTAACCCGCTATAACCTGTTTATCAAAGACCTGTCCTCCAAGATCTCCAGAGATGACCGCCAGTTTTTACGGATCGCCATCCGGAATGAAGAGGAAGATGATGTGCTGGTAAAAGCACTTGAAGAAATTTTACCTCACTGACCTGACCAATAACAATATAAAACCACTTTTAATCAGCTAACAATCAGCGGACGCGCCACTGGCGCCTCCTCGATATGCTTGGCAACAAAAAAGACCGCCCGGACCTGTTCATTATCCAGTCCAGACGGTCTTTTCGTTGTATTTACAACCTATTAATTCTTTTTCTTCTTATAGTCTCCCCATGCATACATAACCAGTGCCAGAGCGATAACTCCGTAGGAAATGAATACACGGAAGTACTCACCGATCGCAGCGTCACCAAACAGGTTCTTTCCTGCGGATGGAGCTACGATGAAAAGTAAGTGGAACAGGATACAGCCAAGAAGCGCCTGTCCGTTGGTTGCCTTTTTAATGGATGCACCACCTACCAGAATGGCTGCACCTGCGTACAGACCCACCTGCTCATGGGCACCGTAAGTCTGGAAGGAACCCATGTTCTGAACGAAGATCAGCTGTCCCCAGCCAGCCAGTACGGTAGAGATCACGATAGCGATCACGCGAACGCGGTCCACATTGATACCGGAAGCATTTGCAACGGTGCGGTTCTGTCCAACAGCACGGAACTGCTGGCCGATCTTTGTTTTCATCAGGGCATTGTTAAAGATACATAACAGTCCTACAACAAAGAAGGTAATCATCGGTACAGTGACCATGGAGAATATATTCTTTACAAATGGAAGCTGTGCTACTACGATAGCAGCCACGCAGATGCCTCCATAAGTAAATGCTTTTTTCTTCTCCATTTTCTTCCTTGCAAACAGGACCAGGGCGCCCACTGCAATAATACCGCAGATAATAAGAACAGCTGTGCTGAAGGAAACTCGCAGCAGACCATCTAAAGCATATTTAAAACCACGGTCTGTAGAAAGGTCGATGGTATTTGCAACACCGGTAGAACCCTTGATCACCAGACCCGGAGCCTTTAACGGGATCAGGTTGCCGAAGATAAACAGGAACAATAACTGATATAATCCGTTTGCAAAGTAACCTAAGATCAGGCCTCCGATCATTTCCTGGCCTTTCATCTTATTCATCAGTTTACCGATAAGATAACCAAAAAATGCTGCAATAGGCATGGTCATAAGCATGGCAACCAGGAATCCGGTTAGTCCGCTGATGCCCCATTCGATCACCCATAAAGCGGCGATCTGTGCTGCCATGGCACCAATGGTGATGGCAAAGTTGATACCCATACCGGCAACGATCGGAATAATAAGGGCCAGTACAATAAATGCGTTTCGGCTTAAACGGCCGAATAATTCATACATTACATAAGAAACTGTCTGTCCGGAGCAGATGAGTCCGATGATACATAATACCACGAACATGACGGTAACTGCATTTTTCTGCAGGATTTCACGAATATCCCATTTACTACGCACGAGACTCACCTCCTGACTTTGTAAGTGCGTACAGAATGATTCCATTGGAGATCAGGATACGCAGTGTTTCGGAAATAGTGGAACCAGGTACTAATACGTTTGCAACCGGCATTCCCAGTGTTAAAACACCCTGGAACAGGAAGGTACCGATGAGAACATGGCTGATCTTGCACCGGCTTGTAGAAGCACCGCCGATAAGGATAGCAGATGCTGCGATAAAGCCCATCTGGCGAGGTGCTGTATACAGCTGCATAAAGCCGTAGCTCTGGGAATATACCAGAATTCCCACCGCGCCAAGTACGGTTGAAAATACAGTACCTGTAATACGCATCTTGTCAACATTGATACCTACAGACTCTGCAAAACGAGGATTGTTTCCTACTGCCTGCATCGCCTGACCGGTACGGCTGCGTGAAAACATCCATACAATAAAGCAGCTAAGTGCCATAAATAACAGCAGTCCTGTCGGAATGGTAAAATCGCCGATCTGGAATGCCAGGAAATCATTTAAGATATGGCGGAAGTTGGTTCCGTCCAGACCAATGGTATTTCTAAGACCGGTTCCTAATGGCCAGCGAAGCTTCAGGGACTTAAACGGCAGTACCAGCCATGCAATACACATTAAAGATACGATGGAAAAACCAACGTAGGTGGTAACAGACATTTCAGAACCTTTTAAGCGGTTTAACATAAGTGCATACAGATAACCGCAGACAGCTGCCAGAGCGGAACCTGCAACAATAGCGAAGAGGAAACCTCCCCATCCTGGAATACCAAACTCAATGGTTAAAAGACCACCGATCAGACCTGCAACCAGACCAATGGGAAGACCCAGATTCAGGCTGATACCGCACTGGATACCAGGAACCATTGCCAGAACCATGATGGCATTCATTCCCATTCGTACAACTGTATTACTTAACAGAGTAGAAAGAGAAAGATCATACCATAAGGTCATAAAGCAAAGTAAGATAAAGAATACACCGATGATCACTCTTGGAATACCAAGTTTTGCAACCAGCCAGCTGTTAAACAGTAAAAGTACAGTCAATACTAAAAGGGCAAAGCCTAAATAAACCAGGTCATCTGCGTGACGGATGATCCGTCCTTCATTTGTCTCTTTAATATTACTCTGTTCAACGTAACGGTCATACTGAGTGGCAAAACTGTCACCGGACTGATAAAGGATGCCTTCTACTGTCGCTTCCAGTGTTTCTAATGCTTCATCCGTCAATACCGGATAGATCTTTTTCAGCTCTGCGCCTACATTTGCATAAGTTGCCTTTGCTTCTTCCTGCTTTTCAAGCATTTCAGGAGTTGCCTCAAAACCGGACATATCAACTACTACTTCATCATCTTCCGGGATCTCTTCTCCTGCTGCTGACATTTCTTCATGTTTCTTTTCTAAAGCTGCCTCTGCCTCTGCATAATGTGCCTCTTCATAAGCAGCGCGGGCCTGAGCCTCCACCTCTGCATAGGCCTTTACAGCCTCTGTATATACGTCAACAGCTGCAGAAAGACCGGTTACATCAATACCGGAAAGATCACTCTGGGCGCCATTTTCGTATTTTGCTCTTGTTTCTGTTTCTGCCTTTTCTACTGCTTCACGGATAGCTGCCATACCGCCGCCGGATGCCTTGGCTGCCGCCTGTGCTTCCTGTTTCGCAATGGCTACGTAACTTTCCACTACGCTGTCGCCGGTAGCACTGAGCAGTGTCTGGATACGCATGGTACGAAGGATCTCCTGACCTGCCGCCCCATTCTGCTTAGGCATATTTATAAATCCTAATACCATACAGAAGGCTGCCGCTACTGCACAAAGAATGGCAAGGAGTCTCTGGATCTTATTTTTCGTCATTCTTCTGTTCCCCCTTTCTCTATATGTTCGGACGGTTTAATGCCGGACATGGCCAGACCATAATCTGCGTCTGGTGCCTGTGGAGATAAGATGTCTACCAGTTTGCCTTCTGAAACAATGGCAATACGATCAGAAACACTCTTAAGCTCCTGAAGTTCTGAGGAAACAATGACAACGGTCATTCCCAGTTCCCTGTTTAAACGCACCAGAGTCTCTAACACCAACTTTTTCGCGCCGATGTCGATACCTCGGGTAGGTTCGGAAACAAACAGGAATTTCGGAGACATGCACAGCGCCTTGGCAATACATACCTTCTGCTGGTTACCACCGGATAAAGTACCGGAATGCTGGGTCGGTCCAAAGCAGCGGATGTCCAGGCTCTTTATGTATTCTTCTGCGGTTTCACGGATCTTTTTGCTGTCGATCTGGGTAAATGGTCCGAATTTCTTCAAATATTCCCCTTTGATCTGCATGGCGTTAAATACGATATTGTCTTCAATGGAACGATCTAATAAAAGGCCCACACCTTTACGGTCTTCAGAAACCATGGCAACACCTGCGCTTAAAACAGATCTGGTATCTTTAAAGTTTAATTCCTGTCCGAACAGTTCTACCTTTCCCTCTGCATCATAAAGTCCCATGATACCATTGGGGATACCCAGTTTTCCCTGACCTGCCAGACCGCCGATACCGAAGATCTCGCCCTCGTAAATATCCACAGATAAGCTATTTACCTGCTCACCGGGCATATCTACATGAAGATCATGGATGCTCATAGCCACTTTTTCACTTGGAACCGGTCTTGGGGCTGCCTCTACCATTGCTTCCCCTTTTCGGCCTACCATCAGTTCCGCGATCTCACGGATACTGGTTTTTGCAGTTTCTCTTGTTGCTGCCAGCTTTCCGTCTCGCAGGATGGTAATGTTATTAGATGCGGCCATTACCTCGTCCAGACGATGGGTAATAAAGATAATGGCAATACCGCTTTCAGAGATCTTCTTCATAACGGAAATAAGCTGGGCTGCCTCACTCTCCGTAAGAACAGCAGTGGGTTCATCAAACACCAGAAGTTTTACACCTGTTTTATCGATCTCTCTTGCGATCTCGATAAACTGCATATATCCAACCGGCATTCCATGGACCAGCGTTTTTTCATCTAAATTCATTCCTACGTCATCCAGAGCCTTACGGGCATCAAAAGCCATAGCCTTCATATCCAGGCTTTCCAGGTTCTTTCCCAGAAGGCGGCTTACCGGATTGGGATTTGTGATCTCACGATTTAATTTGATGTTTTCCGTAATAGTAAATCCCGGAAGAAGCATAAATTCCTGGTGGACCATACCAATGCCCTTTTCCATGGCGTCATAAGGAGAATGGATATGTGTTTCTTCCCCATCTAAAAGGACCTTTCCCTCAAAACCGCCTGTGCTGTGGATGACCGGCATACCAAACAGGATATTCATCAGAGTAGATTTACCAGCTCCATTTTCTCCTAACAGTGCATGGATCTCGCCTTTTTTCACGGAAAGAGACACGCCATTTAATACGGTATTTTCACCATAATGCTTGGTAATGTCTTTCATCTCAAGAACATATTCTTTTTCTGTGTTCATTGAAATTCCCCTTTCTGTCAGTTATCATTTTGCTGAAAAAGGCCCACCCGAAATCAATAGGGTGAGCCTTTTCTCAGATTTCAAGTTTCTTATAAGTAGTCGTTAAAATCAACCGGAGCAAGCAGAATGGTATAGTAATTATCAAAAGTTTCACCTTCTGCATTGGTATAATTATTGATCTTTGCCCCTTCAACTTTAGAGTTAAACATTTCAACCAGCTTATCAGCATCATTGCGGTCTGTGATCTCGCCTGTGATATATCCCTTTGCATAATCAACACCAACTGCAATAATGGTCATAGCAACCGGGGATGCCCATGTAGAGAAACGTCCTACTGCGTCATGCTCCTTTAATTTAGCTGCGATCTGCTTTAATGCGTCTTCGTCATCACCGCCAATTGCAAGTTCCAGTCCTAACGTAGCTGGAAATGCGTGATATGGACTTGGGCAGCAAGGCTGTGGATAATAAGCATTAGGCTCATCTAAGCAAGCGGTCTGTAAAGAAGGCTGCATACCACAGTTTGTTGTGAAGAAAGCAACTTTCTTGCCTTCATATTTCTTCAGCTGCTGTGGAACATCTTCCAGGATGAACTGCTGGGAAGCGGAAAGTCCAGCCTCTGCAGTTGGGTCTGGAGCAGTAACGTCTACCATTTCGATGCCAAGCGCATCTGCGTTCTTCTTAAGAAGTTCGTGGCGTGCTACGATCAGCTCCATTGCCATATGGCGTGGGAAGGAGTAATGTACGAATACATCAATACCCCAGTCAGCGCATTTTTCCATAATGGTATCGCCCTGTGCTGCTTCATCTGCATATAAAACAAGATCAGATGCTGCTGCGATAACAGCCGGGTCTTCCTGAGGAGTACCAGCGATCAGGAGGATGTCATCTCTTCCCATCTCGCGAACCTTATCAAAACCAGCCTTTGCACCAGGAACTGCCTGACACATAACGATCGCTTTTACATCAGGATCAGATGCGAAAGATACGATCTGGGATACGGTAGTCTCCATCTCTGACATAAAGTTGTCCGGATAAGTTGCTGTAACGATGTGCTCCGGACCATATGTAGCTAATGCTTTTTCTGCTGCACGGAACTCTTCCTCGCCCTGTGAAACAGTACCGGTTAAAATTGCTACTTTCCAGTTATCACTGCCTTCTGACTTTGCAGCCTCTGTTGCTTCTGTAACAGCTTCTGCTGCGGTAGTTTTTTCTTCTGCCTTCTCAGCAGGTGCTGCTGTTGTAGCTGCGGTATTTCCACCGCCACATCCTGCCAGACCAAATGCCATCGCTGCTGCTGTAACAAGAGCCATCATTTTTTTGCTTTTCATAATTCGTCCTCCTTAATTTATAGATGTCCAGACCATCTACCCCCCTGCATGTTTTCAACATGGATCATGCTGTCCTCATGGCCGGCGGCATACAAGTTTTATTTTGTACGTCTACGGTCTACACTTGTGTGCTAGTGTAACACACCCCTGTTAAAAAAGCAAGTTTTTTTGTTGTGAATTTGTAATTTTTTACCATTTATTTTTGTAATCCATTTATATTTTTATGCTTTAAAGTCACAAATTATACAAAAAATCTTTAATCTGTCATTTTATAGCTCGTCATTTTGCTGCATTTTTCGTCTGTAAATCCCCTGTATCAACAGGGTTTTTGGAAATTTCTGGAAAATAATGGCGCCGGTAGTTCCAACGGAATTTCCCGGTACACAAAAAAGCTACTGCAAAATGGTCTCTTTCCACTTTGCAGCAGCTTTATCTTACTCAGGCTCATATTTCTGTCCGTCAGGCATGACATTCCCCCGTTTACAGCATATTCAGTTCTTCCTTTGCACATGCCATGGCAGAAGCGATCACCTTGTCCATGTCGTAATACTTATATTCTCCTAAACGTCCGCCAAAAATAACATGTTCTTCTTTTTCAGCCAGTTTTGCATACTTCTGATACAGTGCCTGGTTTTTCTCATCATTGACCGGATAATAAGGTTCCATACCTTCCTGCCAGGTAACAGGATATTCTCTGGTAATAACCGTCTTTGGCTGGGTACCGAATTCAAAGTGCTTGTGCTCAATGATGCGGGTGTACGGAGTCTCGCGGTCCGTGTAGTTTACTACAGCAACGCCCTGGTGGTTTTCCTCATCCAGAACCTCAGACTCAAAACGCAGGCTGCGGTATTCCAGCTTGCCAAACTGATACTTATAATAAGCATCAATGGTTCCTGTATACACGATCTTTTCCCCTAAACCATCGTAATATTCCTTCTTTTCCAGATAATCTACGCCGGTTTCAATATCGCAGCCTTCAAAGAGACGGTCAATGATCACATTGTAACCGCCAATAGGAATTCCCTGGTACAGATCATTGAAATAGTTATTATCATAGGTATAGCGCACAGGAAGTCTCTTGATGATAAAAGCCGGAAGTGCTGTGCAGTCTCTTCCCCACTGTTTTTCTGTGTAGCCTTTTACCAGTTTTTCATAGATCTCGCGGCCTACCAGGCTGATGGCCTGCTCTTCTAAGTTCTTCGGCTCGCCGGTGATCTCTTTTTTCTGCTCTTCAATGAGTTCGGCCGGGCGGATACCGTGCACCTCAGCGATGACCATATCCCAGAAGTCCATTGCCTTCGGGCGGTTTTCCTGTGTCATAAATACATCCCCAACTGCTGTTGGAAGAACCTGACAGAGATTGTCATGATTTTTGACATCCATCCCAAGGTCTTCCCACATTTTTTCATAATCAGCCATTTTCATTTCCTCCTTTTATACAATGACGATTTGTTAGTATCCATATATTTTGTCGCTATCTATATAAAATATTGTACAAAATGACGAATGAGTTAGTCAATGCATATGGTGAAATGTGTAAAATAACTATAAATAGGACGATATATAGAAAAAATGAATTATTGAAATACGTTTTACGTATAACCATGCAAATGTGGAATGTTGAAACTATAAAATCCTTATGATATACTGAGACAGCAGATTAACGTATAGAATAGAATTTGAAGAAAACAAATTTATTAAAAATTTAAATATCAAGACTGAGGTGGAAGAGTATGCTGGAGACCGAAAGATTAATACTGAGAAAATGGACAGAGGAAGATGCGGAAAGTCTGTTTGAATACGCAAAAGATCCGGAGATCGGACCTGCTGCAGGATGGCCGCCGCATAAGAGTGTGGAGGAAAGCAGAGCTGTCATCAAAAATGTATTTGATGGAGCAGAGTGCTACGCAATCTGTGAAAAGGAAAATAATATTGCGATAGGTGCTGTGGAACTGAAACTGAATGGATACACGAATAAAACAAAGCGTGACGATGAGTGCGAGCTTGGATATTGGCTTGGACAGCCATTCTGGGGAAGAGGCTATATGCCGGAAGCTTCCAGAGAGTTATTGAGACATGGATTTGAAGATCTTGGCATGACAACAATCTGGTGCGCTTATTATGATGGCAATCTGAAATCAAAAAGAGTGCAGGAAAAGCTGGGATTTGTTTATCATCATACCTGTAATGAAGTTCCTGTGCCGCTTTTACATGAGGTGCGGGTTGAACATACGAATGTTATGACAAAAGAGCATTGGGAAGAAATCTACAGGTAATGGTCTGGAAAGCAGGAAGTAAGGGGGAGATATGCTGACGGAAAAAGAGAAAATCTGTAAAAAAATCTGTAAAAAAACTGTAAAAAAAACTAAAAAAAGTATTGACATTTGTAGAAAATAATAGTAAACTAAACAAGTCGCATAAATGTGATGAGGGATCATAGCTCAGCTGGGAGAGCATCTGCCTTACAAGCAGAGGGTCATAGGTT
>ERZ773204.743-NODE-743-length-27523-cov-3.890564_pt1 | contig 27523 bp, 21 predicted proteins | sample MGYA00581007_ERZ773204 | MGnify/ENA primary metagenome ERZ773204 (study PRJEB29015, sample SAMEA2737757) | human gut metagenome | biome: human gut; feature: human-associated habitat; material: faeces | place: China | collected 2012 ... | reverse complement strand
CCCATACCCTTTAACGGGACCCAGCTTTTTGACGCCCTTGTGTGCTATTCCTATAACCCGGTGTTCTGGTATCTGTTCCAGCTGCTGCTTTTAGTGGTTCTGGCGCCTTTTCTGTACTGGATCATCTGCCGGAAATGGAGCGGTCTGTTATGGTTGCTCCTTCTTATAACTGCTCTGTGGAAAAATGTAAGTTTACCCATCTTAAATCTGGATGCTCTGTTCTACTACAGTGCAGCCGGGTATGCTGTGCTTTTTTCTGAAAAGGTGGAAGGAGAAAATACATCTTCCGGGAAAAAAATCTGGTTTGCCATTCTTATTCTTTGCTGGCTTACCCTATGGTTTCTTGGAAGACCTGGAGCAACTTTACATTTTACACCGGTCCATACTGTTCTGACCCGTTTACTGGGAGTGCTTATTTTCTACAGTATTTTAAAAGAAATACCCTTCAGACCAGCCACTTCTACAGTAAAAAACAGCTTTTTCCTTTATGCCATCCATTTTCCATGGGCCCGTTTCTTTAACAAAGCCGGAGCTGTACTTTTTAAAGGAAATCAGGGGGCTGCAGCAGTATTTTTCCTGACTATGCCTTTTCTGATCCTTGGTATAAGCAAGGTCCTGGGAGAGCTGTTAAAACATACAGTTCCCGGAATTTATGAAATTCTTTCCGGCGGCCGCGGACAGTAAAATGCCTGATATTGTGCATTGATGATAAATTTTTTATATAAGAAAGATGAAAGGTTGTACTTTTTTTATGAATATGTTAAAATCAGTATAAGATGTATTATAACAACTATGTTCTTGTTACAAGGACAGAAATGAGGGAATGATATGGCTATTAATAAAGAATATTCTACTCCATTGTATCAGCAGCTTGTGGATTCAGTAAAAGCACAGATCAGAGATGGCATTTTAAAAGAAGATGACCGTTTGGGCTCAGAGCAGGATATCAGCAGGGAATATAATGTCAGCCGTATCACGGTGCGCAAAGCATTCGAGATCTTGGCAGACGAAGGCTATGTAACAAAACGTCAGGGAATCGGAACTTTCGTTTCAGCCAGGAAATTAAATAATTTTAACGAAGGGCAGATGAGAGGATTTACAGAAATGTGTATTAAGGATGGTAAGGTACCGTCTTCAGAATTGATATCTGCAGGATGGGTCAGTAATTTGCCGTCTATCAGCCATCACCTTCATGTCCCAGAGGAAGAACCGATTTTAAGAGTGCTTCGTGTACGCAAATGTGATGGGGTACCTGTGATGGTGGAAGATGGTTATTTTCCGAAACGTTTTTCTTATTTGATGAGCGAAGATCTTTGTGGTTCTACGTTTGAAATATTCCGTCGACACGGGACGGAACCAAGCCATTTTAGTAAAATTATGGATATTTGCTATGCTACAAAGTTCGAGGCACAAAAGCTGGAAGTGCGTGAACGTCAGGCATTGATTTTACAGAAAGATATGGCATTTGATCAAAATGGGGATGCGATTCATTATACAAAGTTGGTAATCAATCCGGAACGGTATAAATTAACAATTATAATGTGATCTTTATAAAATAAAAATAAAGGTGAATTTAGTAAAGTAAAATGAATAGATATCGTAAGTTACAAAATTGATAACTTTACGGTATCTTTTTTTATACCTTGACACTACAAAATGCACAAAAAATAATAATTAAATACCACAAAAATCACAAAAATGTAAAAACGCTATTGCCAAACATTATATAACGTTATATAATGACATCAAGCTGATACGAGATGTATCTAGAACAGAAACAAGATGTTATAAAAAAGAAAGTGAGGGTAATATGGTAAAATTTGCAGCAGCAGGTTATGTATGCGTTGATTATTATCCGGATTTTAACAATCGTTATTACATAACGGGTAATGGGGTAGATGTGCTGTTCAATCTGCTGGACATAAAAAAAGGAAAAGATATGGAAGCATCCATTATTTCCGCTGTATCTGATGATGAATACGGAAAAGAAGCGGTAAAAATGTTTCACGAAAGAAATATCGATTGCTCTCATCTGGAAGTAATACCAGGAGGTATGACACCAAGAGTACCTTTACATTTGGTGGACAATGACCGGGTACACGGAACTCCTGTACGGGGGATTATGAAAGATTATGAGTTTTCAAAAGAAACTCTGGAATATATCTGCCGCCATGATATGATGCACAGTGATTTTACGGGACGTTTAAATCACAGGTTGGGAGATATACGAAAAAGTGGTACAAAAGTATTTTTTGATCTTGGGAATAATCTGAAACATCCTGATTTGGAAGAGGTGATTCAAAATATTGACTGTGGTCTGGTATCTTTTGGGAATGACTTTGAAGAAGGAAAAGCATTTCTTAAGTATGCACATTCAAAAGGTGTAAAACTAATGATCGCTACATTTGGAAAGCTTGGTTCTATTGCCTATGACGGTTCAACATTTTATAAAGGCGAGATCGTTCCCGTGGAACATGTTGTAAATACGGTAGGTGCAGGTGATTCTTATTTTGCAGGATTTATAAGCGGCATAATAGACGGAAAGAGTATACAGGAATGTATGAGAAGAGGCGCTGAACAATCCGCAAAAGTGATTTCTACATTTAATCCATATCTGTAAAAAATATGAAAAGGAGTATAAATTTATGATTATTGATATTCATGCCCATCCTGTTCTGCTTGATGTAATTAATGAAGATCCGGAAGATTTGAGCTTTCGTAAGCAGCAATTTGGAGTATTCAAATCAGGACGTAATCCTATTGAATTTGAGAAACTTTTAATTGATGATGCAAGGATTGATAAAGTTGTATGGCTTCCGGAAGACTATTCCACTCAGATGGGAAGACCCATTGTCAGCAATGAAGAGATGGAAAAGATCGTAGCTTCCTGTCCAGAACGTTTTATCGGATTTGCAAGTATAGATCCAAGAGATCCAAAGGCAAAAGAAAAACTGGTATATGCTTTTGAAACACAGAAGCTTTCCGGACTTAAGTTAAATCTTTCACGCCTTCACATGTATGCAGACGATCCGCTGCTGGCACCGCTTTATGAAGTTTGTGAGGAGCATAACAAACCAATCATGTTCCACGCTGGTTACAGTTGGGAACCGGATACTCCTTCCAAGTATTCAGAACCGATCCGTTTTGAAGATGTAGCAGTCAATTATCCTAACCTTCGCTTCTGTCTGGCTCACATGGGATGGCCATGGTGGGAAGAGACCATCATGATGTTGATGAAATATCCAAATGTATATGCAGATACTTCCATGGTCTATATGGATTCACCGAGAAATTATTACAGCCATCTGTTTTCTGTCAATATGAATTTAAACTGGCTTCAGAACTGCTTCCAGGATAAGGTTATGTTTGGTTCCAACAATCCACGTTTCCGCCATGTAAGAAGTCTGGATGGTATCCTGAACCTGCCGCTTCGTGAAGATGTAAAAAAAGCTATTCTTGGAGAAAATGCAATTCGCTTTTTAGGACTGGAGGATTAACATGGTAAAACTGTATGAAAACGAAGTTGTGACAAAACATGAATTTGATATGATCAACATCACAAATGAAGTGAAAAAAGCTGTAGCAGACAGCGGAATCAAAAACGGAATGGTTGCTGTTATCACCAAACATACAACTACCGGAATTATGATCAACGAAGCACTTCCTTGTGTAGAAAAAGATATAGAAATGCAGCTGGAACGCATTGTTCCAAAAGATTTTCCTTACGTACATACCCATATGCTTCCAACTTATGGAACCTGTTCAGGAAATGCCCCGGGTCATTTAAAGTCCATGCTGGTAGGAAATCACTGTATTTTCCCGGTGATTGACGGGAAAATGATGACGGGCGGAGAACAGAACATATATTTTGCGGAACTGGATGGTTTACAGATCCGTCATTATTTCATTGAGGTAATGGGGGAATAGCATTTTTGTAAGGAGTGACCAATATGATCTTTGGACTGAATTTTACATTTTTATCAAAATATTGGTTCTATTATATGGACGGCTTAAAAGTAACGCTTCAGCTGGCATTCTGGACTTTGATCCTTTCCAGTATAGTTGGTGTGATCATGGGCATGATCCGTGTGCAGAACTATAAAATCATAAGTACGATCATTGACTGGTGGATTAATTTTATCCGCGGTGTTCCTATTATGGTACAGATATTCATTGTGTACTACGGGATCGCAACGTCGCTTCCACAGTTCTGGGCGGCAGTTGTATCTTTGACAGTCAATAGTTCTGTGTACATTGCAGAACATACAAGAGCCGGAATGCAGGCGGTAAACAAAGGCCAGATGGAAGCTGCCAGATGTATTGGAATGTCCAAACTACAGGCGAACTTTTATATCATCATTCCACAGGCAATTAAAAATGTACTCCCGTCCCTGTGTAATGAATTCATCCTTCTTATTAAAAATACGTCCATTGTATCCGTTATTGCACTTCATGAGCTGACCTATACATCAAATTCAGTACGTGCTAATACGTTCCTGGCATTTGAGCCGTTGATCGTAACTGCCTTTATTTATTTTGTGATCACCTATGTCTTAAAGAAACTGGTAGGAATACTGGAGAGGAGGCTGCGTGCACATGACTGATCAGAGAGAAGCCGTGATCCAGGTAAAAGGATTAAAGAAAAATTTTGGAAGTCTTGAAGTGTTAAAAGGCGTAGATATGAAGGTTCTGAAAGGGGAAGCAGTGGTAGTGATCGGTCCGTCCGGCTCCGGAAAATCCACATTGCTGCGCTGCTTAAACCTTTTAGAAACACCTACAGGCGGTGATATCCTGTTTCACGGACAGTCTATTTTAAGAAAAGATCTGAAGTTAGATGAGTATCGTGAAAAATTTGGAATGGTGTTCCAGCTATTTAATCTGTTTGAAAATTTAAGTGTACTGGACAATGTGACCATCGGTCTGCGAAAAGTAAAAAAAATTCCCAAGGAACAAGCTGAAAAAAAGGCTATGGAGCTTTTAAAGCAGGTAGGCCTGGAAAGCAAGGCAGATGTGTATCCATCCAAACTTTCCGGTGGCCAGAAGCAGCGAGTAGCCATTGCAAGAGCTCTGGCGTTAAAACCAAAGATCCTGTTCTTTGATGAGCCCACATCTGCTCTGGATCCGGAGCTGACGGGAGAAGTATTAAAGGTTATCAAGTCCCTGGCAGATCTGCACATAGCCATGGTCATCGTAACCCATGAAATGGCCTTTGCAAGAGATATTTCCCACCGCGTCATCTTTATGGCAGGTGGTGTGATCGTAGAAGAAGGAGCACCGGAAAAGGTATTTGCTTCTGACAATGAAAGAACCAGAAGTTTCCTGGGAAGATATGGAAATCTGCTGTAGGAAATGAGATCTTAACTTTAATATTGCATTATAACTTAAAATAAGTTAAAGTACGAAAAAAGAGTTATAAAAGAGACAATTATATAGATTATTTTAATAAGCTGCCGGTGACTGTAAAGCAATAGTCATCTGGCAGCTAAAATTATTTTATATAAAGATTTTTGATTTTATCACTTCCCCTTCCGGATCTCCAACGGGAAGTTCGCATTATCAGAAGTAACATAAGTAACGATCACAGAGTCTCCGCTGTCACTGGTAAGCGCGTTTTCATCGGAAGGACAGTTATCTTTAATAAATCCGATCTCTCTGCCATCACTTGTCTGGATCATGAAGGTGCTCATGGCGTTGCTGGTGGTGATGCCTTCGTCAGTGGAAATGGTCCATTCTTCCTGTTCCGGGAAAGCGACGATATAAGCTGCTTTTTCAGGATCGCCGGAGGCGTCTTTCATACAGGCAATGGCAATCTGGATATTCTTTTCAATCTCTGTTTCCACATCGCGGATATCAGAAAGAGCGATGGTATATTCATTTCCGTCATCGGCCAGTAAGGTAAAGGCAGAGCCGTCTTTTTCTGCTTTTGTAACCGTTCCCTGGAGCATATAGAATTTTGTGCTTTCTGTATCTTCCGGGACCTGTGTTTCGGATGGAGTTTCGTCTGGTTTGGTGGTTTCCTCTGCGGAAGCCTCAGTCTGGCTTTCGGTCTGTGTGGGCGCTGTTGTATCAGCAGGCGCATCTGGTTTTTTGCCGCAGGCGGACATCATAATCGTACCGGCTGCAAGGAGTATTACAAGGTCATACACATGTCTTTTTTTCATAATGATGATTCCTCTTTTCTATAAAGATCTATAAATATCTGTAAGCTCAGTAAATGGAGTAATATTCAGGTTAATTCCATGGTAACATTCCCGCCCCCAAAATTCAATTAAGATTCCTTTAAGTTTATTTTTTGCTCTGTTCATAAAAACAGCAAAGCTTTCTAAAAAAAGAGCAAAGAAGAAAAATAAGCAAAGATGTTATATTGGATACAACAAAGGAACATGAAAAATGTTCAAATAACGAAAATAACTGAAAACAAGATCAAACCAAGGATAAAACGAAGAAAAACAGGAGGAAATGGCATGGGGGCTATTCAGTTGAAAAATGTAACAAAGAAGTTTGGTGACCAGATGGTCATTGATGATTTGAACTTAAGCATAGAAGACGGCAGCTTTACTGTTCTGGTAGGACCGTCCGGCTGTGGAAAATCCACAACACTGCGTATGATCACAGGACTTGATGAACCGACTTCCGGAGATATTTACATTGACGGAAAGAAGATCAACGACTTAACACCAGGAAAAAGAGACATTGCCATGGTTTTCCAGAACTATGCTCTGTATCCGACCATGACAGTCCGTGAAAATATCGAATTTGGTCTGGAAAACAAGAAAGTGCCAAAAGAAGAGAGAAAGAAAAGAGTCCAGGAGATCTGCGAGGTAGTAGGCCTAACTCAGTACCTGGACCGTAAACCGGCTACACTTTCCGGTGGCCAGAGACAGAGAGTTGCACTTGCAAGAGCCATGGTAAAGCAGCCAAAAGTATTCTTAATGGACGAGCCGCTGTCAAACCTGGATGCAAAGCTGCGTGGACAGATGCGTGTGGAGCTGATCGGTTTACATAAAAAACTGGGAACCACTTTCGTATATGTAACCCATGATCAGGTAGAAGCAATGTCTATGGCAGATGATATTGTACTGATGAAAGATGGCTACATTGTACAGCAGTCCAGCCCAAGAGAACTGTATAACAATCCAAACTGCGTATATGCAGCACAGTTTATAGGCACTCCTCAGATGAACATTGTAAAAGACATTCTGCCGGAAGGAATGCAGGTTGGTTTCCGTCCGGAGAAAGTATACTTAAAAGAAGTAGAAGAAGAGCATGTAGAGATAAGTGCTAAGATCGCTACCAAGGAAATGCTTGGTTCTGAGATCATCTACTCCTTAGACAGTCCGGCAGGAAAGCTGATGGCAAAATCTGATTATGAAGCAGAAGACGAAAGCACCTTAAAACTGTCTATTCCTGTAAAGAACATGTATCTGTTTGATAAGGATGGAAAGCGGATCACCTTAGATGACGAACGCAGACTGATGATCCATGCTGGATTTGCAAAACTTGCAGGCCGGGAGGTGTAAGCAGTGGATAAGAAAAAACGAAGCGTCAGCGAAAAGCGGGACCGCATGCTGGGATTTGTTACCGCTATGCCGGCAATGATCTTACTGTTTGTCTTCACTGTATATCCGGTATTTTACCTGATCTATTATTCCATGTTTTCCGGAAGCCTGATCTCCGCGAAGAAAACCTTCGTGGGACTGGACAACTACAAAGAACTGTTTGGTTCAGAAACATTCCGGATGGTACTTGTAAATACCGTTGTTTATACAGTACTGTTCGTCAGTCTGACCATGGTGCTGGCAGTGATCATTGCAGTATGGTTAAACGGCTCCAAACATAAGAAATTAAACAACATGGTAGAGGGCTTTATCTTTACCCCTCATGTTATTTCCATGGTTTCCGTATCCATCGTATTCTTATGGCTGATGGACCCGGATACCGGATTTTTAAACATGGTCATCACAAAGCTGGGATTTGCAAAATTCCCATTTCTTTCCAGCCCATCCACTTCCATGTTTTCACTGGTTCTGGTAATGGTATGGAAAAGCGTTGGTTACTATGTACTGCTGATCATGGCAGCCCTTCAGACGGTTCCTTCTAATATTTACGAGGCAGCAGAACTGGATTCCACTCCAAAGTGGAGAGTGTTTTTCAAGATCACTCTTCCAATGATCTCACCGACCATCCTGTTTACCTCTGTTGTGGCATCCATTGCATCTTTCAAGATCTTTGACTCCGTTAACGTTATGACACAGGGCGGACCGGTAGACTCTACCAATACACTGGTTTACTACATTTATTCCTTTGCTTTCCGCTACGGAAAACCGGGTATGGCCTGTGCGGCAGGTGTGATCTTACTGATCCTGGTATGCATCATGACCTACGTTCAGTTCGGTGTAGGAAAGAAACGTGTACATTATCAGTAAAATTTCCACAGTTTACGATATAATTAAGGAGGAAAAATCATGGAAGAAAGCAGGGGCGCACTTCTTTTTCAGAAAGTATGCCATATCCTGAACATTATTTTAAAAGTGGCTGTTATGGTCATCATAGCATTCCCATTTTACTGGATGGTCAGCACGTCATTAAAGGACTATACCGAGGCGCTGCAGTTCCCGCCTACCCTATTCCCATCCAGTCTTCACTGGGAAAACTACGCTCATGTATTTGAGATCGTTCCCATTGGATTATATTTTAGAAACTCTGTTGTAGTCAGCCTTTGTGTGCTGGTTCTCCAGTATCTGATCATTGTACCGGCTGCTTACAGCTTTGCAAGACATGAATATTTCGGAAAAAATATCTTTTTTGGAATTGTACTGTTAGGATTAATGATCCCGCAGCAGATCACCTTCCTTCCGGTTTACCTGATGTTCAGCCGGATGAAGATGTTAAAAACATTTATACCGTTAATATTACCATTTATTTCCAATCCATTTGGTATTTTCATGCTCCGCCAGTATTTTATGCAGATCCCTCAGGAAGTCATTGAGGCTGCAAGACTGGACGATGCAGATAACCGTAAGATCATGTTCAAGGTAATGATGCCTATGGCAAAACCGGCTCTGATCACCATCGGCCTTCTGTCCTTCATCTCTACCTGGAACAACTACTTCTGGCCGTTGATCATGACCTCCAGTGAGACACTTCGTACACTGCCTGTAGGTATCGCAGCCCTTAAATCTTCTGAGACTTTACAGATGTGGCACATTATCATGGCAGGAAACGTAGTTTTAGTACTGCCGATCCTGATCGTATACATGCTGGCAAGCCAGAAGATCCGTAATTCCTTTGTATATTCCGGTATTAAGTAAATTATAAATAAAAAGTATATTAAACAAACACAGGAGGAAAGAAAATGAAAAGAAAAGTAGCAGGAGTATTGGCAGCAGCTATGGCAGCTGGTATGTTAGCTGGATGCGGCAGTTCCGCAAAACCGGCTGATACTACAGCAGCAAAGGCAGAGGACACCAAGGCAGCAGAGGGAAGCACAGAAGCAGCTGCAGCAGATAACGGTGACAAGATCACTATCGAGTTCTGGCACTGCATGGGTTCTTCCAACGGAGAACTGATCCAGCAGATCACAGACTCCTTTAACGAGTCCCAGGACAAGATCTTTGTAAAAGCAGTACATCAGGGTTCTTACACAGACGCAGGTACTAAGATGCAGGCCGCTTTAGCAGCTGGCGAAGCTCCTGTTTTAGCTCAGATGGAGATTGGTATGTTAGGAATTTTCGCTGACGCAGATCAGTTAGTTGACCTTCAGAAGTTCGTAGATGAAGAGAACTACGATATGAGCGATTTCATGCCAGGTCTGTTAGACGCTTCCTACTATGATGGAGCATTAGTAGCCCTTCCTCATTCCCGCAGCGTTCCGGTACTGTACTACAACAAGGATCGTTTCAAAGAAGCAGGTCTGGAAGAAGCTCCTGTAACCTGGGATGACTTAAAGGCAGACGCTAAGGCTCTTACTGGAAACGGTTCTTATGGATATTCCTGCCCACTGGATCAGTGGTATTACATGTCACTGGTTATGAACGCAGGCGGAACCATTTTCAATGAGACAGAAGACGGCATCGGATTTGCAGGCGATCCTGGAACAAAGCCACTGTATCTGTGGAAAGAAATGATCGCAGACGGAACCATGCATGTTCCATCCGGTCAGGATTACAACTCTTCTGAGGCTTGCAGAAATGCATTTGCAGGCGGCACAGCAGCTATGATCCAGCAGAGCAGTGCTCAGTTAAAGGGATTAGAGAAGACCTGTGAATTTGAAGTTGGTGTAGGTGCAGTTCCTCAGGATACCACACTTTCCTATCCTGCAGGTGGTTCTAACCTGTTAATGTTCAAGGGCCACAGCGAAGAAGAAGAGAAGGCTGGCTGGGAGTTCTTAAAGTACATGACCAACACCGAAAATGCAGTACGCTGGGCAAATGGTACCGGATATCTTCCTACCAGACAGAGCTGCATAGACTCTGAAGAATACAAGAAGATGGTAGAAGAAGATCCAAATCTTCAGATCATCGTAGATCAGGTACAGTACAGCACCTATAAGACACCATTTATCCCACAGTATCAGGAAGCAAAAGAAATCTTCGCAAACGAGATCCAGAAGTGCATCCTGGAAGACAACTACACCCCAGAGCAGGCAGTTTCCAGCATGGAAGAGCGTGTAGCTAAATTATTCAAATAAGTAAGTCGCGCAGTCAAAAACAAGGGGCTGCGAAGCAGACATACACCCGGCAGATCCAACAGGTTTGCCGGGTGTTTTGTATACTGGGGAATTTATAATATGAGAAAAATTCCAGTCAAGTAAAAAATTTGTAAAGATTGACAAAAATTAAACTTTTACCAGCAATAAAATTGTGCTATAATTCAATATTAATCAGACGAAGAGGTTACATATGAAACAAAAGAAAGTACAGTCCCTTTCCAGAAAATTATTTGTAAATTTTATCCTCAGCTGTCTCCTTCCAATTGTAGTGGTCAGCTTTCTGGTGTCCTATCTGTTTGGAACTTACCAGTATCAGGAGATACGCAGCCGGGCGGAGAATAATACGAAACTGATCTCGGCATACATGACAAAATATCTTAACGATATTGATAACCTGACAAAAGCACCTTATTATCATTCCTTTTTTCAGTCCAGGACGCCTTTTGAGGACCTGACACCCTATGACCAGAACAAGGTAGGAGAAGAAATTGGAAAACTTTTACAGCTGACTACCTATTCCAGAGAAGATTTTGGGGATATGTTAGTCATGTCAGACGGAAATGTGCTGTATTTTAACACGTCTGACTGGTATCAGTATCTTCCAACCATCCACCCTCTTACAGGCCGCAGCTGGTATCAGTCGGCTCTTGACAAAAACGGCCGGGTGGCTATTATCCCGGAAAAAGATATGACAGGGGCAGATGAAGAAGAAGAACTGGATACAGGAAGTTTTTACATATCCAGAAAATTAAACAACATGTTCCTTCAGGATCAGGAAAATGTGATCATGCTGAACTTAAAAACAGATGATTTTGAAAATCTGTTCTCCAGCCTTACCAGCAAGGCGCCTCTGATCATTGCGTTTACAAATGACGAAGATCAGCTGATCTATTCCAATAAGCCTCTTACAAAGACTCAGACTGCAGCTTTAAAGCAGCAGAAAGTAAACTATGACCACAGAAACTGGCTGTGTTTTTCACAGACCTTAGAGCATTATCCTCTAACGGTCCATGTACTGCTGTCTGCGTCCTATGTGATAGACCGTATGGCCATTTTCCTGTTTATGGCAGCAGCCTGCTGTCTGTTATGCTCCATCCTGGGATATGCCATGTTTAAGAAAAATAATTACTGGATCGAGCGCCCTACCTATCATATTAAGGCAGTCCTTGGAGAACTCCAGGTGGGCAACTTAAATTCACGGTGTGAGCCATTGGTGATCCGTGAGTTTAATGAGATCGGAACTTCTATTAATGCCATGGCAAAGCAGCTCCAGGAGACCATCCGCAATGAATATGAGCTGAAGCTGGCCCAGAAAAACCTGCAGTTACAGGCGCTCCAGTCCCAGATCCAGCCTCATTTTATCATCAATACCATTTACAGCTTTATTACCTTAAACCAGATCGGGGAGCAGGAGGCTTTAAATGATGCTTTTTACTCCTTTGCCCATCTGCTGCGGTATGTGTTAAGCCGCAGCCGGGAGACTACTTTAGGGGCAGAACTGGACTTTTTAAATGATTACTGTTCCCTGTGCCTGCTGCGTTTTGGAAACCGGCTTTCCTATGAGATCAACTGTTCGGAAGAGTTTAAGTCCCTTTCCATGCCAAAGCTGTTATTGCAGCCTCTGGTGGAAAATGCAGTGATCCATGGCATAGAGCCCAGCGAAGTTCCATGTAAATTGTTTGTAGAGGCAGAACGTCACGGAAACAGTCTGTACATTCTTATTGAGGATGATGGTGTGGGATTTAAAGAGGAAGAATTAAACTCCCCGGAGTCCATTGGAATAAAAAATGTAGAAAACAGGATCAGCCTGTGGGGACCTGATATCCGGCTTTATATTTACCGTATAGATGGACGAACCATTCAGGTACTGATCGTTCCTTTCAAGGAGGAAAAACATGAAGATACTGGTGATCGACGATGAACCGCTGATCCATATTTCCATAGAAAAACTGATCCAGGCATGTTCCAAAGAAGACGAGGTCCTTCATGCCTATAATGGCCATGAGATGTTAAAAATGCTGGAAGAACATGAGATCGCCATGGCATATGTAGATATTAAGATGCCGGGGCCTTCCGGACTGGAAGCCATAAAACTGGGGAAGGAAATATCTCCGGATACCCGTTATTATATCATGACCGGCTTCAATGAATTTGAGTATGCCAAGCAGGCGGTAAAGCTGAAAGTGGAAGATTATCTGATGAAGCCTTTGGATAAAAAGACGATCCAGGAGACCATTACGGCGGTACGCCTGCAGCAGTATCTGGCAGGAGAGCGGAGAAAAAATCTGTTCCGTACCTGGCTGGAAAGTGCTTTGAATGGAAGAAATATCGGACTGGGGGAATATAAGGGTTATTTCTGCGGGCTGCTGATGATCACAGTGGATGGAGAAAACCTGGTTTCCGATCCGATCCCGGCTCTGTTTCAGGGATATGAGGATCATGTAGTTTCTGTATTCAGTGATAACAGTTTGAAACTTCTCTGTTTTTCGGAAAAAGGAGAAGGGATACAGGAGATCTACAGGACTTTATCTGCCCGGACATTTGCAGAAGGAATGACCTGTTTTGGCACCTCTGTTACAAGGGACATGGAAAACCTGAGGGAAGACCTTGGAAATCTGGAAGAACTCAGTTGCCTGCGGGTAATAAAAGGAACCGGGCGTTTTTATTATCTCAGTCCTCTTTTAGATGAAGAGGAAGAAAAAGTGGAGTTCGGCCGCAGATGCTTAAAGTGGCAGGAGGCATGGAAGAGCGGAGATTACAACAGCTTTTCCAGTTTATCTTCCTGGATCGGGAAAAAGATGGAGGAAAAGGAATGGATCGGGCGGTCAAGAAAAAATATTGCCAGTTTTTTCAGTCTGGTCTTAAAAACTCCGGTTTCAGAAAACATGGATCAAAAAGAACTGAAAAACTTCCTGGAGCAGAAATCCAGAAGCCTTTTAAGCAGTCCTTCTGAGGACTCCAGGATCAATTCCATGATCCGTTTTATTGAGGAACATTACCGGGAAGATATTTCAGCGGCAGATCTTTCCGAGCGGTTCGGTCTGTCTGCCAGTTATATCAGCAGTCTTTTAAAAACAGCGCTGGGCGTGCGCTACAGTGATTACGTGGCTGGGCTTCGCTTAAACCATGCAAAAGAGCTTCTGGCAACCACCCATATGACGGTAAAGGATATTACCGTAGAATGTGGCTGGTACAGTCAGAGTTATTTTACAAAGCTGTTTATAGAAAGAGAAGGCTGTACGCCGGTGGAATACAGGAAATCATTTGGAAAATGAGCACAGATGCCTGAAAAATGAGCAAAACCAGGTGGATATGGATGGGCTATACTGGTATTAAGAGAGAAGAAAAGATCAGCATATAAAAGCTACACAGTATAAGAGACAGGATCAGGAGGGACATGAAGATGGTAGCAGAAATGATAACAAAAATAGGGATACCGTCAGATGCGGAGTTATTTTTGCGAGTGATCGTAGCCAGCGTATTGGGGTATATGATCGGCTATGAGCGAAAGAACAGGGATAAAAGCGCCGGTATGAGGACACATGCCATTGTAGCGTTGGGGGCGGCGCTTATGATGGTAGTATCCAAGTATGGTTTTTACGATGTAGAAAAGGTAGATTCCTCCCGTGTGGCGGCACAGATCGTATCCGGTGTAGGTTTCCTGGGTGCAGGTGTGATCTTTGTCCGCAATAATACAGTCAGCGGTCTGACTACAGCAGCGGGACTGTGGACCACAGCTGGCGTGGGAATGGCAGTGGGAGCAGGAAAGTATGGTATTGGTGTCTGCGCCGGTATACTGGTAGTAGCGATCCAGGAGATCCTTCACAGAACCTCTTTCCTTACGGCAGAACCCATACGGGGTTTTCTTAAGATGACCTGTACGGATTATGAAAATGTGATCGCGGATATCCAGATGCATTTTTCAGAAGAAAAGGTCAAGATTTCAAATCTGAAGGTGGGAAAAGGCAAGAATGGTACAAAGATAGAACTGGAAGTAGTATATCCGCCTTTATATGATAAGAATGCAATGCTGTTAAAACTGGCAGCGGATGAACGGATCACCGGCATCAGCGGATAACTGACGGAGAAATAGCTTATAAATAGTCTGCAAATGGGGAATTTCCTGTAAAAAGACCTTGCAAAATGCAGTGTTTCCCTGTACAATCTGATATTGAGCGAAGAATGTATTTTTCAGGTCATCCTGTAAGTACATAAGACAGAAAAGAGGGGACAGCAAATGCCCCCTCTTTTAGCGGAAACAAAAACAACAGATTTATTTATAAGAAAGGTAAATGACATGATAAGTGCAAATAATATTTCCCTTCGTGTAGGCAAGAAAGCATTGTTTGAAGATGTAAATATCAAGTTTACAGAAGGCAACTGTTATGGACTGATCGGTGCAAACGGCGCCGGAAAGTCTACATTTTTAAAGATCCTTTCCGGACAGTTAGAGCCAACCAGCGGTGAGGTTGCCATCACTCCGGGACAGAGACTTTCCTTCTTACAGCAGGACCATTTCAAATATGATGAGTACACCGTTCTGGATACTGTTATCATGGGAAATGCAAGACTGTACCAGATCATGAAGGAAAAGGAAGCCATCTACATGAAGGAAGACTTCACAGATGAAGATGGTATCAAGGCAGCAGAACTGGAAGGTGAGTTCGCTACCATGAACGGCTGGGAAGCTGAGTCTGACGCAGAGAACCTGTTAAATGGTCTTGGCATTGGTACTGAATTCCACTATGCACAGATGAACACTCTGTTAGGTGCACAGAAGGTCAAAGTTTTACTGGCACAGGCACTGTTTGGAAATCCTGACATCCTGCTTCTTGACGAGCCTACCAACCACCTGGATCTGGATGCCATCGCATGGTTAGAGGAGTTCCTGATCAACTTTGAGAATACCGTTATCGTAGTATCCCATGACCGTTATTTCTTAAATAAAGTCTGCACACAGATCGCTGATATCGACTACGGCAAGATCCAGCTGTACGCTGGTAACTACGACTTCTGGGTTGAGTCCAGCCAGCTGATCATCAAGCAGATGAAGGAAGCAAACCGTAAGAAGGAAGAGAAGATCAAGGAATTACAGGAATTTATCCAGCGTTTCTCTGCAAATGCTTCTAAGTCCAAGCAGGCTACTTCCCGTAAGAGAGCCTTAGAGAAGATCCAGTTAGATGACATCAAGCCATCCAGCAGAAAGTATCCATATATCGACTTCCGTCCGGCCCGTGAGATCGGAAATGAAGTTCTTACTGTAGAACACTTAAGCAAGACTATTGATGGTGAGAAGATCTTAGACGATATCTCCTTTATCCTTGGAAGAGAGGACAAAGTTGCTTTAGTTGGACCAAACGAGCGTGCAAAGACTGTATTATTCAAGATCCTTGCAGGTGAAATGGAGCCAGATGAAGGAAGCTACAAGTGGGGACTTACAACCACCCAGTCTTACTTCCCGAAGGATAACTCCGCTGAGTTTGCAAATGATGACACCATTGTTGAGTGGCTGACCCAGTATTCTCCTGAGAAGGACGTAACTTATGTACGTGGTTTCTTAGGACGTATGCTGTTTGCAGGCGAAGACGGTGTTAAGAAGGTTAAGGTATTATCCGGTGGTGAGAAAGTACGTTGTATGTTATCCAAGCTGATGATCTCCGGCGCAAATGTACTGATGTTAGATGAGCCGACTGACCACCTGGATATGGAGTCTATTGACGCATTAAACCGTGGTATGATCAAGTTCCCAGGCGTGATGATCTTCTCATCCCGTGACCACCAGATCGTACAGACCACTGCTAACCGTATTATGGAGATCATCAACGGCAAGCTGATCGATAAGATCACTACCTACGATGAGTATCTGGAAAGCGATGAAATGGCACGTAAGAGATTTACCTTCACTGTAACTGAAAGTGATGAAGAGGATGACTAATCATTCGGATAAAAAATAGGATCAAAAGCGGTCGCCCCTTTGGGGCGGTCGTAGTATAAAGAACGATAAGAGTAAGGAGGGCAGGAACCGGGAAGTGCTGGGACCTGCCTTTCTGCCATTTCTAGGGGTGTTTTCCCCGCAGCGCGGGGAAGGTACACAGCAGCGGAAAATAAGCGAAAAAGAGAGAAAAGAGGAAATAACCATGGAAAAGATCGCAAGTTTTACCATCGACCATATTAAATTACAGCCGGGAGTTTACGTATCCAGAAAAGACAAAGTAGGAGACAGCACCGTTACCACCTTTGATCTGCGTATGACTTCCCCAAACGAAGAACCTGTTATGAACACCGCAGAAATGCACACCATCGAGCATCTGGGTGCTACCTTTTTAAGAAACCACAAGGATTTTGGAGACAAGACAGTATACTTTGGACCGATGGGCTGCAGAACCGGTTTTTATCTGCTTTTAGCAGGTGATTATGAGTCAAAAGACATTCTGCCATTAGTAGTAGAAATGTATGAATTTGTCCGTGACTTTGAAGGGGAAGTACCAGGCGCATCTCCAAAAGACTGCGGCAATTACCTGGATATGAACCTGGGAATGGCAAAATATCTGGCTGCAAAGTATCTGAAGGTGCTGACCCATATTGATGAGTTCCCGGAGTCCAGACTGGTTTATCCAGAATAAGGGAGAGTATTTTGCCTCGCTTCGCGGGGCAGTGGAGTGCAACAGTTTTCCCGCTTTATGCGGGGATGTGTTATCAGCACAACTGCTTTCCCCGCCATAAGGCGGGGGCGTTGCCATACAGCAAAAGGAGAAACAATTATGAAAAAACTCATATCCTGGAATGTAAACGGTCTGCGTGCCTGCGTGGGAAAAGGCTTTATGGACTTTTTCAATGAGGTAGATGCAGATGTATTCTGTATACAGGAAAGTAAGCTGCAGGAAGGCCAGATCGATCTGGATCTGCCGGGCTATCACCAGTACTGGAACTATGCTGAGAAAAAAGGCTATTCCGGCACAGCCATGTTCACAAAAGAAGAGCCTATCTCTGTTTCCTATGGCCTTGGCATTGAGGAACATGACCATGAAGGCAGAGTCATCACAGCTGAATTCCCAGAGTATTACATTGTCACCTGCTATACTCCAAACTCCAAAGATGGTCTTGCCAGACTGGATTACCGTATGACCTGGGAAGATGCATTTTTAGCATATCTTAAAAAGCTGGAAGAGAAAAAGCCGGTGATCTTCTGCGGCGATTTAAACGTAGCCCACAAAGAGATCGACCTGAAAAATCCAAAGACTAACCGGAAGAATGCGGGCTTCACTGATGAAGAAAGAGGCAAGTTCACGGACCTTTTAAATGACGGTTTTATTGATACCTGGCGCTACTTCTACCCGGATACAGAAGGGATTTACTCCTGGTGGTCCTACCGTTTTAAAGCAAGAGAGAAGAACGCAGGCTGGCGTATTGACTATTTCTGTGTCAGCGAAAGCTTAAAAGATGAGCTGGAGAGCGCAAAGATCCATACAGAAGTGTTTGGTTCTGACCACTGCCCAGTAGAATTAGTGATCAAAAAATAGTATAATGAATTAACGAACAAACCGCCTGCGTAAGCAGGCAGTGGAGCACGTTAGTGCGTGTTTGTGAGTGAACTAGAACGAACCCAAAATTCAACAATCAATAAAGAAATAGTTAGGATCAATTACATGAATTTACTTACCATCGAACATTTAACAAAATCCTATACAGAACGCCTGCTGTTCAACGACACTGCTTTTTCTATCAACGAAGGAGAAAAAGTGGGTCTCATCGGTATCAACGGCACAGGAAAATCTACCTTGTTACGGATCGCTGCAGGTCTGGAGGAGCCGGATGGCGGTACGGTTGTAAAAGGCCGCAGCCTGTATATCCGCTATCTGCCCCAGATCCCGGAATTTACCCCTGGAGATACCATTCTTGACAGCATTGTAAGGGACAATAAAAACGAGCCTCATTTCAGCTCTGTGGAAGAGTTAAAGGCTTCTGCCAAGACCATGTTAAACCGTCTGGAGATCGAAGATTTTGACGCGAAAGTGGAGACTCTTTCCGGCGGACAGAGAAAACGTGTGGCTCTTGCAAGCGTTCTTTTAAGTACAGCAGATCTGCTGATCCTGGACGAGCCTACCAACCACCTGGACAGCCAGATGGCTGACTGGCTGGAAGGTTATTTAAAGGCATTTAAGGGCGCTCTTTTAATGATCACCCATGACCGTTATTTCCTGGACAGCGTTACCAACCGTATTGTAGAGCTGGACAAGGGAAAACTGTACAGTTATCAGGGCGGTTATGAGAAATATCTGGAATTAAAGGCAGAGCGTTTAAGCATGGCAGAGGCAGCAGAGCGCAAGCGCCAGTCCATCCTGCGCACAGAGATCGCCTGGATGCAGCGTGGTGCCAGAGCCCGTTCTACCAAGCAGAAAGCCCATATCCAGAGGTATGAGCAGCTTCGTGACCAGGAAGGTCCGGAGTATGACAGAAATGTACAGCTGGAGTCCATTGGCAGCCGTTTGGGACGTACTACCGTAGAGCTGAAGGACATCTGCAAATCATATGGTGATAAGGTGCTGATGAAAGATTTCACCTATATCTTCCTGAAAAATGACCGTGTAGGTATCATCGGTCAGAACGGCAGCGGAAAGTCTACTTTGATGAAGATCATTGCAGGCTGGGTACAGCCGGACTCCGGTACAGTAGAGATCGGCCAGACTGTAAAGCTGGGTTATTTCTCCCAGGAAAATGAGGCTATGGACGAAAGCCTGAAGGTGATCGACTATATCCGCAATGCAGCAGAGTACGTAAAGACAAAAGACGGCAGCATCAGCGCCAGCCAGATGTTAGAGCGTTTCCTGTTCCCTTCCAGTATGCAGTATACAACCATTGGAAAGCTGTCCGGAGGTGAAAAACGCCGTCTGTACCTTCTGCGTATCCTTATGGAAGCACCAAATGTACTGATCCTGGACGAGCCGACCAATGACCTGGACATCCAGACGCTGATCTTACTGGAAGATTATCTGGATACATTCCCTGGTATTGTGATCACTGTATCCCATGACCGTTATTTCCTGGACCGTGTGGTAAACCGCATTTTCGCTTTTGAGGGAAATGGTGTGGTGCAGCAGTATGAGGGTGGTTTTACCGATTATCAGCGTGCATGGAATGAGCGTCATCCACAGATCAGTGGAAATGGGGCTGGAGCCGGAAATGCAGGTTCTGGAAAGGCATCCGATAAAGATACTGACGAAGAAAACGCTGCAAATGCAAAGGCAGTGAACAAAAATAACTGGAAAGAGACTTCCGGTGCCCAGAAAAAGCTGCGTTTAAGCTACAAAGAGCAGAGAGAATGGGAGACCATTGAAGGGGATATTGCAGGTCTGGAAGAGGCCATTGCAGCCCTGGAAACAGAGATCGAGAAATCTGCCAGCAATTATACCCGTCTCAATGAACTGATGAAAGAAAAGACAGAAAAAGAGGCACAGTTAGAGGAAAAAATGGACCGTTGGATGTATCTGACGGATCTGGTGGAACAGATTGAAAGCCAGAAATAGGCCAAAATCTGAAAGGCAGCTTCTTTGCGGCAATGCCGCGCAGCAGGATTTGGGATTTGACAGTGCAAATAAAGGAAATGGGATTGAAAGGCGGCAATATATGAAAAGAGAGTATAGCATAGAGACAAATGAGAGAAAAATCTATCCCCTGGGAGTGACAAAGACTCCGGGGGGATTTGATGTAGCATTTGTTTCTGAGAAAAGTCCGGCATTGCTGCTTTTTGAAAAGGGAAGCAGAAAACGGATGGCCAGACTTGCATTTCCGGAAAATGCCCGTATGGGGAATGTGCATTTCATGACGGTAAAAGGGGATTTTACCGGATTGGAATACGCTTTTGAGGAAGATGGAAAAGAGATCTCTGATCCTTTTGGAACCTGTTTTACAGGACGGGAAAAATGGGGAGACGAGAAGGCAGCAGGGCAGGCACTTCACACACCTTTTGAAGCAGTGAAAGAAGCCTTTGACTGGGAAGATGACAAGCGGCCTGAGATCCCAGCCAATGAGTGTATTGTATACAAGATACACCCGAGAGGTTTTTCAAAACATGTCTCATTTAAAGGGGAAAGCTGGAAAAGGGGAACCTTTGGGGCGGTCATTGATAAGATCCCCTATATGAAAGAACTGGGAATTACTACAGTAGAAATGATGCCGCCTGCAGAATTTGACGAGATCATGGAAGACGCTCCCGGAAAGGTGAATTACTGGGGGTACTGCTGTGGACACAGCTTTGCGCCAAAAGCAGCCTATGCAGGCGCAGCGCCGGGACAGAAAAAGGATCCGGTAAAAGAGTTTAAGACTCTGGTGAAGGCATTACATAAAGAAGGTCTGGAGCTGGTCGTTGAATTATACTTTGACGGGACACAGTCTCCTTCCTATGTGGTAGATGTACTCCGCTTCTGGGCTGCCCAGTATCATGTAGATGGTATCCATTTAGTAGGTTATGCCCCTTTGGAAACTATTGTGAAAGACCCATATCTTTCTGATCTGAAACTTTGGGCGAAGAACTGGGATGAAGTGAGAACTGCGACGGAAACAGACAGGGGCAACAGAACCAAAGAAGAAAAGAAAGAGACCGGACGCCGTTTATCTGCTTACGAAACAGGATTTATGCTGGATATGCGCAGCTTCTTAAAGGGCGATGAAGGTATGTTAAACCAGGTGGCTCTTCATGTAAAGGACAATCCGGATGCAGTGGCTTCTATTAATTACATGGCGAATACCAACGGCTTTACTTTAATGGATATGGTTTCTTACGATCATAAGCACAACGAGGACAATGGCGAGGAAAACCATGACGGTACCGATTACAACCAGTCCTGGAATTGTGGTGCAGAAGGTCCGGTGCGAAAGAAAAAGATCCTTGCACTGCGCAAACGTCAGCTTAAAAATGCCCTTACCATGCTTTTTTTAAGCCAGGGAACCCCGTTACTTATGGCAGGTGATGAATTTGGCCGTACCCAGAAGGGAAATAATAATGCTTATTGTCAGGACAATGAGATATCCTGGTTAAACTGGAATTTATTAGACTCTCACAAGGGGCTTTATGAGTTTACGAAAAATCTGATCGCATTCCGCAAAAAGCACAGCCTGTTCCACCGCAGTACAGAACCTACTTTAATGGATCATAAGTCAGTAGGACTGCCGGATGTGTCTTTCCACGGGGAGAAGGCCTGGTGTCCGGACTTTGAACGCTACAGCCGCCAGCTGGGGGTGTTTTACAGTGCTTCTTATGGGGAAAATGCAGACGGCAGCGAGGAACCTTATTTCTATACTGCTTACAACATGCATTGGGAGCCACATGCATTTGCACTTCCCAATCTGCCGTCAGGATATATCTGGCATCAGGTCCTTGATACAGCTGAAGACAGTATGAACGGCTTTTTGCCGTCAGGTAAGGAAAGACATCTGGATGACCAGAAAGAGGCTCTTGTCCTTGCAAGATCCATCCAGGTATTTGCAGGACTTAAATGCCCGGAAAAGAAAAAAACACAAAGCAAAGGTCCGAAAGCGAACCGGAAAGAAGGAATGTAATATGTTAAGTGAAGCTATGGAGCGTTTTATCAAGGAACATGAAAAAGAGGCATATGACCTGCTTCTTACCATTGCGAAAATCCCTTCCCCATCTAATCATGAGGAAAAAAGAGCCCAGTTTTGCTGTAACTGGTTAAAGGAACAGGGGGCAGAGGGCGTCTATATTGATGAGGCATTAAATGTAGTTTATCCAGCTGCTTTAAGGGATAATGTGGATGTTTATATGGCCCATACAGACGTAGTTTTTCCAGATGAGACGGAACTTCCTTTAAAGGTGGAAAATGGACGTATCTGCTGTCCAGGAGTAGGTGATGATACTGCCTGCCTTGTATGTGTTCTTCTGGCAGCAAAATATACTGCTCTTATGATAAAAGAAGGCAAACTTAACCAGATCCGGCCAGAAACAGAACCTGGACTGATCTTTGTATGCAATTCAGGAGAAGAAGGTCTTGGAAACCTGAAAGGCGTTAAAAAGATCTGCGAAGATTACGGCAGCCGTATGAACACTTTTTGCACCTTCGACGGCAGTCTGGAGCATCTGGTAGATGAAGCAGTGGGATCTAACCGTTATAAAGTGACGGTACGCACCCAGGGCGGTCATTCCTTTGGCAATTTCGGCCGTGATAATGCCATTGAAAAGCTGGCAGGTATCATTGAAAAACTGTACCGGATCCAGGTTCCGGAGGGCGGAAAGACTACTTACAATGTAGGCACTATTTCCGGCGGCACTTCTGTTAATACCATTGCCCAGGAAGCTTCCATGTTATATGAGTTCCGCTCTGACAGAAAAGTAAATCTGGCTTATATGAAAGAAAAATTTGAGGCAGCAGTAGATGAGGCAAAGGCAGCCGGTCTTGATATTACTTATGAGATCCTGGGCATCCGTCCATGCTCCGGTGATGTAGATAAAGAACGTCAGGCACGCCTTCTTGAACGTGCAAAAGCAGCGGTAGAGACAGTGACTGGAATCTGCCCTGGAGTTGGTTCTGGTTCTACAGACTGCAATATCCCGCTTTCTATGGGAATCCCAAGTGTATGTGTGGGCTGCTATAGTGGAGCCGGCGCTCATACAAGAGAGGAATATGTAGAAGAAGCTTCCCTTCCTTTAGGATACAGAGTTGCTTTTGAGATGATATTCGGAGGCAGGTCATAAGCCTGTTTTTTCCTGCATAAAGATAAAAGAGAAATACATATACATTCAGATGAGGATGCTGTAAAGGCCAGACGGGTCAGGGCATCCTCATTTTTTTCTATATGAAGTCTATACAGAGTCTATAGGAGGCAGGAATGGCACAATGGTATGGTCTGACCCAGGAAGAAGTTTTAAAGCGCCTTGGCACCAACAGGACCGGGCTAAATGAGAAAGAGGCAGAAAGAAGGCTGGAAACATATGGGGAAAATGTTTTAAAAGAACAGGAAGAAATGCCCTGGTGGCAGGTATTTTTAGGACAGTTTAAAGATCTTCTGGTCATGATCCTCATTGGGGCTGCGGGGGTATCCATGGTTACCGGAGATCCGGAAAGCGCTCTTGTGATCTTTTCCGTCCTTTTGTTAAATGCCATTTTAGGGACTGTGGAACATCAGAAAGCACGAAAATCCCTGGAAAGCTTAAAGCGACTTGCTTCTCCGGAAACACTTCTGATCCGGGAAGGACGCGTTTGTACGGCGCCATCTTCCAGGGTGGTTCCAGGGGATATCCTGGTTTTGGAAACAGGAGGAATGGTACCTGCAGACGGCCGGATCCTTCAGTCCTGCAGCCTTACCTGCAACGAAAGTTCTCTTACAGGAGAAGCTTTAAATGTGGAAAAAAGAGAGGGAAAACTGCCGGCAGGAAAAACGCCTTTATCTCCGGGAGATCAGAGCAATATGGTCTTTTCCGGTGCTCTGATCACTGGCGGAAGGGGAACTGCGGTAGTGACGGAAACAGGAATGGATACCCAGATCGGGACCATTGCTTCCCTGATGAACCGCACAGTGGAAAAGAAAACACCTTTGCAGGCCAGTTTAGACCGGTTTTCCGGCCATCTGGCCTTAGGAATTATGGGGATCTGCGGGGCGATCTTTCTGATCAGCCTGTATCGCAGGGAGCCTGTATTAGATGCCCTGATGTTTGCGGTAGCGCTGGCGGTTGCAGCCATCCCGGAGGCTCTTGGCTCCATTGTGACCATTGTCCAGGCAATGGGAACCCAGAAAATGGCAAAAGAGCATGCAGTCATAAAGGACCTGAAAGCAGTGGAAAGTTTAGGCTGTGTATCTGTGATCTGTTCTGATAAAACAGGGACACTGACCCAAAACAGTCTGCGGGCAGAGGCTGTTTGCATAAATGGGAAGGTCATGGATACAGGGCAGTTAAAAAAATATTCCCACCACCCGGATCTTTCTCTTTTCCTGCGATCAGTCATTCTTGCAAATAATGCTTCCGGAGAGGAGATCGGGGAAAAAGAAGATCCCTTAGAGCAGGCTCTTTTACATATGGCAGAAGAAGCAGGAAAAGATCCCGGACTTCTTCGCAGGCAGTGGCGTCGTATTTCGGAGATCCCTTTTAACTCTGATAAAAAATATATGGGTGCCATATGCAGCAAAGGGGGAGAAAAGATCCTTTTTGTAAAAGGGGCGGTAGACGTTTTGCTGTCTAAATGCAGTCTGGCAGTCAATCCCTCTTTTCAGGAAGAAGAGACTGCTTCCTGGGGACGTCCCTTTTCCTTTTCTGATAAAGAGCGGATCCTTCGCCAGAACGGTCTATGGTCCAAAAAGGGAATGCGGGTTCTGGCACTGGCATGTAAACCATTAAAAGAGGAAGAAATCAGGGATGCAAAGGCGGAAAATATGATCTTTCTGGGTCTGGCTGCTATGACAGATCCACCAAGGCCGGAGTCTAAAATGGCAGTGGCAGATGCTAAAAAAGCAGGGATCCGCACGGTCATGATCACCGGGGATCATAAAGAGACTGCGGCAGCGATCGCCTCGGAGATTGGTATTTTTACAGCTGGTGATCTGGCTGTTACAGGAGCAGATCTGGATCAGATGAGCGATCAGCAGCTGCAGGAAAGACTGGAAAAGATCTCCGTATATGCCAGGGTGTCTCCGGAACATAAGATCCGCATTGTGGAAGCATGGCAGAAAAAAGGGCACATTACAGCTATGACAGGAGACGGGGTAAATGACGCTCCTGCCTTAAAAAAGGCGGACATAGGGATCGCTATGGGAAAAGCAGGCACAGAAGTTTCAAGGGATGCCGCTGCCATGATCTTAACAGATGACAATTTTGCTACGATTATCAAGGCAGTGGCAAATGGAAGAAATGTATATCGGAATATTAAAAATGCGATCGGTTTTTTGCTGTCTGGAAATATGGCAGGTATTCTTTGTGTATTGTATAAATCCATAAAAGCACTGCCGCTGCCATTTGCCCCTGTGCATCTGCTGTTTATCAATCTGCTGACGGATTCCCTTCCGGCCATTGCGATTGGAATGGAGCCACAGGAGGAGGAACTTCTGGACCGTCCGCCGCGGAATCCGCAGGAAGGAATCCTGACGCCCTCCTTTCTGTGGCGTCTTCTGGTGCAGGGAGTCCTGATCGCAGGGGCTACCATGACTGCTTATCAGATAGGGATGGAAACTGGAGGAGCCGGAACAGCCAGCACCATGGCATTTTCGGCACTGACGCTGGCAAGGCTGCTTCACGGATTTAACTGCAGGAGCAGCAGATCTGTTCTTTATCTGGGGCTTTGGAGCAATATGTGGAGTGTGATGGCTTTTGAAACGGGAACGCTGCTTCTGGCAGCAGTGTTGTTTTTGCCGGGGCTGCAGGTGCTGTTTGCGGTGGCAGATCTGAGCGCAAGGCAGCTGGCAACGGTGCTGGTCTGCGCCTTTGTGCCGACGCTGCTGATTCAGGCAGTGAAGATGCTGGGAGAAGCGGCTGCGTAGGGAGATAATATTTTAACAAAGAAGGAATACATTGAACAGAAAAATAGTCATTCAACCTAACAAAAAGGATGATTGTATAAAAACAGATACCTGGGATGTATTGAGAAAAAAACGCAAATATACCGCTTGCAATTTAGAAAAAATATGATATTCTATATGCAGGTCAGATGAATGGCCTGCTATAGAATGAATCGTTATGAATTTAACAAATCATGACGGTATTAAGGTATACAGAGAAGCTGCTGATCCCCCCAAAACAGACAGCGGCAGTTGACGGACAGACAATATGACTAATCAGATAGCAAAATATTTGAGAAGTTATATTTTTTTCTGGCAACTATGTATACAGTATGCAAAAACACAGTACAATTTTAAGGAGGAAAACACCAAATGACTAACTTTGATCAGTGGGATGGATTTGACGGCCGCCTGTGGAAAGAAGAAGTAAACACCCGTGATTTTATCCAGCATAACTACAAGCCTTACGAGGGAGATGAGTCCTTCTTGGCCGGCCCGACAGAGGCTACCGACAAGCTGTGGGGAATCCTGCAGGGTCTTCAGAAAGAGGAGCGCGCAAAGGGCGGCGTTCTGGATATGGATACCCACATTGTTTCCGGTATCACTTCCCATGGCCCTGGCTACATCAGCGAGGCTGATAAGGACTTAGAGCAGATCGTTGGTCTTCAGACCGACAAGCCGTTAAAGAGAGCTTTCATGCCGTATGGCGGTATCAAGATGGCTGAGCAGGCTTGCCAGAACTACGGTTATGAGCCGGATCCGGAGCTGCATAAGATCTTTACCGAGTATTGCCGCACTCACAACCAGGGCGTATTTGATGCTTACACTCCAGAGATGAAGAAAGTTCGTCACAACAAGATCATTACCGGACTTCCAGATACTTATGGCCGTGGACGTATCGTAGGTGACTACCGCCGTGTAGCTCTGTACGGTATCGACCGCCTGATGGAAGAGAAGGCAAATGATTTTGCTAACTGCGGTGACGGAACTATGACTGATGACGTGATCCGTTTAAGAGAAGAGATCTCCAGACAGTATCAGGCATTAAAGGATATGAAGAAGATGGCAGCATCTTACGGATACGATATTTCCCAGCCTGCTAAGACTGCTAAGGAAGCTGTTCAGTGGTTATACTTCGGATACTTAGCTGCAGTTAAGACCCAGAACGGTGCTGCAATGAGCGTTGGTCGTATCTCTACTTTCCTTGATATCTACATCAAGAGAGATATGGATAAGGGCATCTTAACTGAGTCCCAGGCTCAGGAGCTGATCGACCACATGGTCATGAAGTTCCGTATGGTTAAGTTTGCA
>ERZ773204.710-NODE-710-length-28217-cov-9.188943_pt1 | contig 28217 bp, 20 predicted proteins | sample MGYA00581007_ERZ773204 | MGnify/ENA primary metagenome ERZ773204 (study PRJEB29015, sample SAMEA2737757) | human gut metagenome | biome: human gut; feature: human-associated habitat; material: faeces | place: China | collected 2012 ... | reverse complement strand
CTTTTTGACGCCGAAGAAAACACCTGCGCTTGACGCTGAAAAAACGAGGCCGGGAAACCATGCGGCGTGAGCGGTGTGGCATGGGCACGTGTGTGGGCGGCGTGGGGGCTTATTGTTCGCCTTTCATTAGCAGGTATTCTTCGATGGTTTGCGCGGGAGCATCTTTCAGAAGTACTGTCTTATCCTTGTTTAGGAGGTAGAGGGTAGGGATGGCTTTCAGGTCATACAGTTGTTGTTCCTTGATAGCGAAGGTTTTATCATATCCGTTAACCCATTCTTTGGGGAATTCATTTAGGTGTTTTCGCCATTCGTCCAACTCTTCGTCGGGATAAATGGAGAGGACTGTTAGTCTCTTTTGTTCCAGAAGTTGATTGATGATAGGGGCGTTTTTTAATGCTTCGATTGTTTCCGTGCAGGCATGGCATCCCGGGTTATTGATAAATAATAAGGTATAGTCCGATTTTTGTTGATAAAGAGAACCCTGTGCGCCGGAAGCTAATGTATAGTTAAAATTCAGTGCTTTGGTTCCGATACGGTTTTTCTGAGCCAGTTCGCGACGGGCTTTGGGACGTACCTTTTCTATTTCTTCCAGTACGGGAGAAGCCAACATGGCATCCAGTACAGGGATATAAAACTCTTCGTTACGCATCGGGGAGTTAGGGTCGTATAGATATTTGTCTGCCAAATCAGTGATGTAAGTGAATACTTTCTTATCCACGTTTGTCCGTTCGATTGTTTTCTGCATAGCTTGCTGTGCAGTTTCTAATGGAACATGGTTCAGTATATCACAATAGTCTGCCCAAGCTTGTTCGGTCACTTCGGGATGATGGACATAATTGGTATCGGCAAAGTTTACGTTATCCCAATAGTGCTTTACTAGGAAATCTGCCCGTAGCTCGGGTGCTGTCAGCATTGGCGGGATGGCAGGTAGCGTAAAGGAGGTGATGGTATCTTTGGGAGCTTCTTTGGAGTTTTGGCTGGATGCATTCCCGCTTTTGCAAGCGCAAAGCAGTAGAATACAGAAGACTGGGATAAGATTTATATTTGTTCTCATAACTTGCTGAATTGTTTTCAATTTACTATTGGTGAGCAAAGATAAAAAAACTATGTGTGAAAATGCACTGTTTTAATGAAAATGCTATATTTGTGTCGGCAAACAAACATACAATGCATATCTATGATTAAATCCACCTACATATTCTTCGTTTTTTTTATGCTGACGGCTGTGTGGAGTTGCAACCGACCTTCTGACATGCAGCGGGAACATCCTGCCGTTTCTCCCACATTCTATGCCGACAGTCTTCGTACATTGGGGCGTGGTATCCGCTTGATTAAGGAGGAGAAGGAAAGTCTGGCTTTCCCGCCGCTTGATTCCGTGTTCCGGCTTCCGGTGGACGATGTGCTCACTACCGAAGAATTGCGCCGTTTATCTTCCGAATCTCTCCGCCGGTTAATGATATACTTCAATCTGATGATGAACTTTGAGTCCGGCTATCAGTATTTTGATTCGTTGGAGCGGGCGAAACACCCCGTTGTCTCCCGTTATTGCCGCAGGGAACTGTGGGTGGTAAAGGCGCAGATGCTTATGGCGCTCGACCGCCATGCGGAGGCGGTGGACTATCTCAACCGGGCGATGGCACTGAAAGATGAGAACAACGACCCGTTGAGCGAGATATTTTGTACAGCTACGGCAGGCATCACCTATATGGGTGTCGACACTATCAGCACTCGTGCCGAGTCCGCTTTCCGTAGAGCCTGCCGAGTGGCAGAACGCTCGGGCCTAAGCAACTATTGGCTTTATCCACAAGCTATCGGGCGGCTTGCCGATATATACCTTCAGCAGGGGAAGTATGAAGAAAGTATCTCCCTCTGTCGTGAAGCTATCCGTCTATGTGAGAAGTCGGGCAGCTATCACGGCAAGCTAGTGGTGGCGGAGATTCTGACGGAAGCCTACCGCCTGCTCGGGCTCTATGATGAAGCGTTTCGCTATTGTGCCGTAGGAACGGGCGAGCCGGCACGTGCCGAAGTTGACAATAACTTGATAGGTCGTTTCTTCATTGCGAAGGCGGAGATACACAACAATCTGAATCGCCCCGATTCCGCACTCCTGGTTCTTGCGCAGGCCGACAGTTGCTTTGACCGGACGAAGAACGACTACTATCATTTGATGGTGCAGATAGACCGGATGTATTATCTTGCCGCCTTTCCCGACTCTGTGAATGTGGCTTTGAGAGGCTTTGCCGCACTTGAAGGTAAAGTTCCCCGTCACCGCCTGCCATATTATGACTATTATTACGGTGCCACTCTTGCCCGCGTCGGTAAATGGTTGGAGGCAATCCCCCTGCTTCGGAAATCTATTGGCGAGTTGAAAGATATATCCGAGCTTCACCCTGCTTCGGAAGCGGCGGAATTGTTAATGGAAGGCTATCGCCACACGAGGCGGGCGGTGGATATGCTTACTGTCTTTCCCGAATATCGGATGATGAGAGATTCGGTGACCCGCGAAGACAAGATACACCAGTTGGCATCGGCAAATATCCGTTTCGAAACACAGAAGAAAGAACAGGAGAATCGTCTGCTGACTGCCGAAGTCCGTCTTCAGGATACCCTGTTGCATGTATATTCCATAGCCGGAGTGTGTGCATTGCTACTCGTCTTTTTTATAGCCGGCTGGATGGTGATGCGCCACCGCAATCTGCGGCTCCGGTGGCAGCTCGAGGCGCAGGAACATGAGCGGGCTGACGAACGGTTGCGTGATCAGGAAAGCAGGCTTCACGAACTGATAGCCGCCCGTCAGGACTTGTACGAACACAACCGCTCCCTTATCCGCCAGCTTTCTGATATCCAGGCGCGCCACCGCAACACGTGCGAACTTGACAGCGTGATGGAAAGCCTTCAATCCCACTTGCTCACCCGTAAGGAAGAAGAGGATTTCCGTAACGCCTTTTTGTCCGTCTATCCGTCGGCGCTGCTACATCTTCGTGAAGCCTGTCCGGCGGTGACACGTAGCGAGGAACTGTTTTGTATGTTGGTTCTGCTCAAACAATCCAACGAAGAACTGGCGCGGACGCTCGGCATCAGCGTGGCAAGTGTGTCCAAAACCCGATACCGCATCCGTGTGAAGCTTGGTCTGCCCGAAGGTTCGGACACTGATGCGGAAATCCGTCACATTATGGCAGGGGAAGATTTATAGAATCGGTTCTTTCAGTCATTCAGTAATATTAACCCGGAACTTTCATCATTAAACAAAAAATGTCTATCTTTGTTGTCAATATACACAACCAATACATTAATAATGGGAAGATTTATTAATCCCTTTACCGACTATGGCTTTAAGTTTTTATTCGGCAGAGAGGTAGAAAAGGAGTTATTAATCGACTTCTTGAACGATTTGCTCTCTGGAGAGCACGTGATTACCGACATCCAGTTCCTTAACAACGAACAGCAGCCGGAAGTAAAAACAGAACGGGGGATTATCTACGATATCTACTGTATGACTGACACAGGTGAACGGATAATCGTAGAAATGCAGAATCGTGAGCAACCTTACTTTAAAGATCGTGCTCTCTTCTACCTCTCTCGTGCGATTACGCAACAAGCTAAAAGCGGTCCTTGGGACTTCCGGTTGGATGCTGTATACGGAGTGTTTTTTATGAACTTTGTGATTGACAAGGACATGCCTGCGAAGATAAGGACTGATGTAATCCTTTCCGACCGGGATACAGGACAGCTTTTCAATAACAAGTTTCGGCAGATTTTTATCGAACTGCCTAACTTTGACAAAGAAGAGGATGAGTGTAGTAACGATTTTGAACGATGGATTTATGTATTAAAGCATATGGATACACTTGATAGAATGCCTTTCAAGGCACGTAAAGCCGTTTTTGAACGACTTGAGAAGATGGCCTCCAAAGCGAATATGACTCCGGAGGAAAGAGCTCAATATGAGAAGGAATGGAAAGTTTATAACGATTATTTCAATACGTTGGACTTTGCCGAACAGAAAGGTATGTTGAGAGGAAAAGAATCGTCCGCCCGTATGATGAAATCCAAAGGTTTGGCTATCGATTTAATTTCAGAATGTACGGGACTCACTGCTGAAGAAATTGAGGCATTGTGAAAAGATAGATAACAAACAGTAAGGGCGGCTCGTTAAAAAACGGGTCGCCCTTACTGTTTGTATGCGCCAAGCCTTTTCCTGACAGCCTCTTCTCTATTTTGTCCATGAATCTGTCCATTCCCATTTTGTCCTTCGTCGGGCTGAAATAATTATTTTTGCCCCGGCGAATAAAAGTTTAGCCTATATTGTTTGCTGTTTTTCGGCTTTTCTTTATCTTTGTCACTGCCCTTGTGAGAGAGGGCGTGATTTTTAGATAACGGAAAGCGTTTGAAGAATATCATCTTCGTCAATCAAACTTCGCACCTTTGACTTGTCACCGTGAAGATGAATGCAACAAATGCTCACGTTCCATTGTTTATATGGATGCCTGTTTGCGCCCCCGCTTCCCCCTCCGTCCGGAGAGGGGAGGGGGACGATACACAAGCTTTATATACGCCAATGGCGTGAGTGTTCTGTTGCTTATCTACGGTATGGGCAGTGCGAAGGCCCCGATTGACGGATAAGCATACGGACACTTACGCCTTTCTTGTATATAAATTTTTGTAATCTTATGTTACAGGTATGAGAATGAAAAACAAACAAAACGTAGCGTGGAGTACATTCCGTTACTTCGTACTAGCATTTTTGCTATGTCTATCGGTTGTTCCCTTGCGTGGTCAGCCGGATGCTGCCGTCCTTTCCTCACCTTCGGCAGACAGCCTGATTATTTTCAGCTATCCTTCACGTATCCGGATGTTCAAGACGGAATATGCGGACAACCGACTGTCGTTGCGGAAGTTGAAGAAACGGCTGCGCACCTTTCGTAAACGTCAGGACACCCTCTACGTGCAGAGCTATTCCGGCAGTTGGGACGATGAAAAGTCGAATCTGCGCGCCGCCTACTGGCGTGCCAACAATCTGAAAGGCTATCTTATCGACCACTACGGACTGCGCGAGCGGCATTTCCGGACACTCAACCACCCGTTGGCTCATCCCTTGTGGGGAGAAGTCGTCGTGGTAGGTTGCCGAGGTTTCCAAGATTGCCAAAGCGAGATTCCGCAAAACCGGCAAGAGCCTGCAAGTGTGGCGAGGCGACAGGAACAACAGGAAGCCCTTCCGGTTGCCTTGCAGGGAGACAAAGAGCCTGTTGACTCTTCCGCCGTGGCTGCCACGGCTGTTGTGCCGGATGCAGCTACTGCACCTGTTGCACCCGATGCAGCTACTGCTCTTTCTACTTCGGTTGCTTCTTCTGCTTCAGTTACTCCTTCTTCTTCCACCGCTTCCACCTCTACAGCTACCTCGCCTTCACTTCCCGCCAACGGTCGTTACCTTGGCGTGAAAACCAACCTTGCCGCTTGGGCGGGCACGATTATGAACGTGGCGGCGGAAGTGCAGGTCGGCAAGCATCTTTCCGTAGAGTTGCCGATATTGTGGTGTCCGTGGCACATCAGCGGCAAACATGCCGTGAAGACCTTCACCCTGCAACCCGAAGCCCGTTACTGGCTCTCGAAGCCCGGCTCGGGACATTTCTTCGGTCTTCATGCCCACGTAGGCTGGTTCAATGTGAAGTGGAATCGCGACCGTTATCAAGACGCCGACCGTCCGTTGCTGGGCGCGGGCGTCAGCTATGGTTATCTGTTGCCGCTCGGCGGACATTGGGCGGGAGAATTTACCCTCGGTGCAGGCTATGCCAACATGAAGTACGACACCTATTATAATATAGACAACGGCGCACGGATAGACACACGGACGAAGAACTACTGGGGCATCACCCGCATGGGGCTTTCTATCGTCTATCGCTTCAACCTTAAAAAGTAACGGCTTATGAAACAGAAATATGCTATAGGATTTATCACCTTCATGTTGGCAACCGTCCTTGCCGCTTGTGTACACGACTATCCCGCGATGACACCGGACGGTGAGGAAGGCATCGACCCCACGCTTGTAGAGGTCAGTACCGAAGTGACCCTCGACCTCGAACTCCTACCACTGGAAATCATCACCAACAAGGCACACCGCGGAATCACAAAAGCCCGTGCCGGAGAACAAACGGATTACCGCCGCCGCTTCATCATCGAAGCATGGCGCGACGGCAAACCGGCAGCCCGGCAAGTGACCGTCATGGACAATGCCGACGAAGCCGGCAACGGGAAAATCACGCTCCCTGTCCATTTGAAGCTGTACGCCGTAGAATACACCCTCGCCGTATGGACGGACTACGTTGTGGCAGGCACGACCACCGACCTCTATTATAATACGGAGAACTTGCAGCAAGTAACTTGCACCACGCCCTACACCGGAAGCACTGGCTACCGCGATTGCCTCTACGGCAGCACCACCCTTGACCTGCGCCCCTACCGGGACGAATGGAACGTCCGCGTACAAGCCAAAGTCGACATGGTGCGCCCGTTGGCAAAATACCGTATTATCGCCACCGACGTGCAGGAGTTTCTGGCAAAAACACAGCGGCAACGCGATGCCGAAGGCGGCAACAACACCTACACCGTCACCTTTTCCTACGGGTTCTATTTCCCGTTAGGATTCAACACCGCCACGGGCAAGCCGATGAACTCCGTGCAGGGCGTGACGTTCTCCACCCCTCTCACCATCCCCGACGACGGCACGGAGAAATGTCCGCTAGGTTCGGACTTTATCTTCGTGAACGGCACGGAATCCTTTGTGCCCCTGAATATTGAATTGGCGGACGCCAACGGAAAGGTAGTGTCGCGTACCCGGGGACTGGAAGTGCCCTACCGGCGGGGACACCTCACCACCCTGCGAGGCAACTTCCTCACCAACGAAATGCAGGGAGGCATCAACATCGACACCGGATATGACGACGAGATAGACATCGACCTCGATTCTTTCTGAAATGACAGGTCAATATAATAAAACAAATTTAATCACAGTAAACGATGAACAGAAGTATGAAAAAGAACCTTTTCTTCGGGTTAATGGCTCTGGCAGGGCTATTCACCTCGTGCAGTCAGGACGACACCGACGCTTCCCCGACTGCGGACAGCAACCAAGTAAGCATGAGCATCGGAATGCCTGCCGATTTTGTAAAAACACGGGCTTCCGCCCCCGCTACGTTTCCCGCCGGCCATACGCTGCGCTGCATCCTCGAAGTGTGGACGAAAGATGGCTCTACACGAAGAGTACGCCAGGAGCAGTTGGTAACGGCTGGTGCCGCTAACATTACATTTAGTTTTGAATTGGCAGACCAAGGTGACTACAAAGCCGTGCTTTGGGCGGATTACATCGTTTCGGGTGCAACGGCGTCAGGCGACCACTATCCCGATAAGTATTACAAGACTGATAATGCCGATGGCTTGAAGAAAGTGACTATCATCACCGCTGCTTATACATACGCCGACCAACTACGTGAGGCATTTGCGGCAGTAGTACCGTTCACCAAAGGCGCTACGGCTAAGAACGACCTTACCGCCACGCTTGTCCGTCCGCTTACGAAAGTGACGATTGCGGAAAAGAACACCGAGATGATAGGCAAATGTAAAGACATGACGGCAACATACACCGTTCCGTCAGAATTCAATGCTTTCAGCGAGGAGATAAGCCCGACAGCTACCTACGATGCCACCTACATCACAACCTCAATGGACGGCACGGATATTACTATCAATGGAAACAACTGCAAAATCCTCTTCTCCGATTATGTCTTTACCACTGCCGACGCCACGTTGGGCGGAATAAAACTTACGTTTACCGGGACAGGTAGCATAACGATGAACGATAGAGACATTCCTGCCAACATCCCCCTGAAACGCAACAACTGGGTACGGGCTGCTGGAAACCTGATTACAGTCGGAAATGATCCGGCGGTAACTTTGTCTGTAGATATGACCACTGACTGGGTAAGTCAGGATGCAACTATTCCGGAGGTTTTTGTGGGCGACTACTATTACGCAGACGGCACATGGTCGTCAACTTACACCAACAACGCCTCAAATCCCTGCATCGGCATCGTGTTCGCTGTCAATGCCGACGGAAAGAGCGGAAAGATTGTGTCGTTGGACGAGCCGGAGGCTAACTGGAATGGTAATACAAATAATGTCGGCAGACTAAAGTGGAGTACAGATAGGACGAGTCGTATTGGCGCGAGTAGCTCGACGGACGGTACTGCCAATATGACTAAAATAAAAGCCGTGGCGGGCTATTCGGCTACCACATATCCGGCCGCAGCGTGGTGTGATGCAAAAAATTCACCGGCTATAACAGGTATCAGTTGGTACTTGCCGGCAGTTAGAGAAATGGAAGCACTCCGAGATGTCAGAGACCCAATCAATACAGCGTTGACTGCCGCCTCTTGCCAAGTATTATTTGGTAGTGAACGTGTGAACACTTACTGGACGTCCACGGAGCTAAGTGCGGACAATGCACAGCTCGTCGATAGAAGCGTCAGCCCACAAAATGAAAAGGACTATGACTTATTTGGGGTTCGTGCAATCTCCGCTTTTTCAAAGAATTAGGAGATACAACGAAGTCTTGATTGATACAGTGCACACTGCCTATGGTACGGACGTAGTTCCTGCGAGCGAAGTCCGTGCCCGGCAGCCGTATCATTCGTCGGAGAATAGCACGCCGACAACGATCCGAAAGAAGTCGCTTCATCATCTCTGAAGCTTGTTTCTCTTATCGTCAACCGGACATCGCCTTGTCGCCGACTTGAGAAGCGAACATCACTTCTCTTTATAGGATACCTTCCTTGATAGGAGCAACTGCCGGAAGCGACGCAACCGACCAAGGTAACAACCATAAAAAACATCACACTTATGAAAAAGATACTCGTCATCATCAACAAAAACTGGGAAACGGAACCCGTGCTCAACGCCCTGACCAACCCCAAACTGCGTCCCACCGCCTTACCATTCCCTGAAGTGATAAACACTCCGTGCGACGGAGACAACCGCATGAGCCAACCCCGTGCTGTCTTCTCCCTTCCCCGAGAAGGAGAAGAACCGTTGCAAGTCGTAGTCCGCTGCATCGAAGACCTTATGGCAACGGGAGTCAACACTTCGAGTTCCCTCGAAAAATACAAAGTGCTCCCGCAAGCCATTGCTGCCGATGCCGCCGACCTCATCATCAGCGTCAGCACCGCCAACTATCCCGACCCGGCAGCGACCCATAACGGAACCGTCGTCCTCAGCGGCAACTTCTTCATCCACGACGGAAACCCCGACAGCCACGCCGACCCGGAACACAACCTTATCGACGACCGCGTAGGCACCTTCATCGCTTCCAACGTAGCCCCTGCCGTGTTCAGTCTGGCCGAAACCGTCAACGCCCGCCTGCACTGTTACCCCGGCGGCGCATGCAAACTTGTCCCGCCGCCCAACTTCCCCGCACCGCAACTCGTGTGTGAAGGAGCGTCCACCTTCACGGCAGTAGGCTCCGTCAACGTCACCGACTACGGTTCATACGACACGATAGACGCCCAAGCCCTTAAAGAATTTGCCGCTGCAGCCCCCAAAGGGTATACGGCAAACTCCATCGAAACCACCCACGGCGTGGTAAAGATCAGCACTTCAGGCGAACCTATCCTCTTTCTTTCCCCCATCACCGACCGTCTCAACCATTTCAACGAGGACGTGACCGACACGCAGAACTACGTGTCAGCCTTCAACGGCGGCCTTGCACTGGGCGAACTGCTCTGCGCGCTGGCGGAATACGGAGGGGAACGGCAAATATGATAATTGAGATAATTCGCAACATTTATTAATCACGCTTCCTTCTTGCAGCATCCCATCAGGAAATGCTTGCAGACACGGACAGACAAAGGTCGTCACTGAGGTAGGCTAAGTCCGACACCGAGGTAGGCAAAGGTCGTCACCGAGATAAGCAAAGTCCGTCACCGAGTATTAGTCCTATCGGGATGCGGCAGGGAAGAGGTAAAAAACATCAACTTATGGGATTCTTCAAGAAAGTAAAACAGAAAATCAATGGAATGTGGTATCCGCAATCCATCACCGTTGGCAAACCTGTCACGACGGACGAAGTGGCAAAACGTCTTGCCATTGAATCCACCGTAAGCCCTGCCGACACCTTTGCCGTGCTCAAGTCCCTTGGCAGCGTATTAGGTAGCTACATGGCAGACGGCCGCACCGTCAAACTCGACGGCGTGGGCACATTCTACTACACAGCCGTTGCTTCGGGCAATGGAGTGGACTCCTCCGACAAAGTGACTGCCAAGCAAATCACCGGCGTCCGTGTCCGCTTCATCCCTGAAACGAGCCGTTCATCCAACAACCTGGTTACCACCCGTTCCCTCGTCAATTCCAATATCTTCTGGGAAGAATGGGGCGGAAAATCCACTACTCCCAGCGAAGGTGGCGGTGGTGGTGAAGGGGGAGGAGAGGCTCCCGATCCGGCAGCATAAAGCCGGATGCTTTTCCGGTGCTATAAAAAGGACGGGTTCCTGCACTGCAAAAGGACTTTTCTGTATTGCCAAAGGCTCCTTCCGGCATTGCCGCACGACCCTTTAAGATGAAAGATTCGTTTTCACTCGCCGCTGCTGTAGCCTGCTGCCGGATGAGAGAAACGAATCTTTCTTTGTGTGCCGGGGGAAATAATCGGTTCTTGACAGAACAATCTGCACCGGAATTGTTATCTTTGCCCGTAGCATTGATTATAATAAATGGAAAATTTATGAAACGAAACAAATAAGAGAGATTATACGTCGCGTGGCTCCTACGGCAAAAACTATTTTATATGGTTCGCAAGCAAGGAACGAAGCGCGTAGCGACAGTGATATTGACCTGCTTATCCTGCTCGACGGCGAGAAAATGACATTGAAGGACGAAGAATCTATCACACTGCCACTTTACGAACTGGAACTGAAAACCGGAGTCTCTATCAGCCCGATAGTCACGCTCAAAAAACTTTGGGAGAACCGCCCATTCCCCCCCCTTTTTATATTAACGTCACCAATGAAGGTGTCGTGTTATGAGAGAAATCTTGGATGAAGGAAGCCGAAGTAATGATTCGGGAAATGTTTTAAAATGTAGCTACCCCTCTATTTCTCCTTTGCCAGCGTAAATACAAACTCAAGTCCGCCTCCTTGATTGTTCTTGGCGGAGATGTTGCCGCCGTGGATAATAACGGCGTTCTTTACAATAGCCAGTCCCAATCCTGTTCCGCCTAGTTTGCGTGAGCGACCTTTATCTACCCGGTAGAAGCGTTCGAAGAGACGGTTCAGATGTTCGGGTGATACACCTATACCAGTGTCGGCGAAGCTGAAATAGTAGAAATTCTCATCTTCACGGAAACAGTTGATATTTATCTGAATATTGCTTCCGGCGTATGCGATGGCATTGTCCATCAGGTTGCGGAAGATGGAATATAGCAATGAATAATTACCTTTGACTTGTATGCTCTTTTTCAGAGAGTTGATTACTGTGATATGCTTTTCGTCGAGTTCCAGAGATACTTCATTGATAATATTTCCGACCAGTACACTAATATCCACTCGTTCCATATCAATCATGCTGGCGGCTTCGTCCATGCGGGTGAGTACGGAGATGTCGCGTAGCAGCCGGCTCAAACGATTGCTTTGTGCATAACAACGTTCGAGGAATACGTTTATCTTTTCACGTGGAATATTCTCGTTACTGACAATGGTTTCCAGATATCCTTGGATACTGCTGACAGGAGTTTTCAATTCATGGGCGATATTTTGGGTCAGTTGGCGTTTGAGTCTTACTTGTTCTTCTTCCTGGGTGACGTCGTTGATGGAAATTTCAAAGCTGGCATCCTGGAAGATGATACATTCAACGATAAATGTCCGCCCGTTCTTGTTGATGGTAACTGACATTCGTTTTTCGCCTTTTCCTCTCGAGCGTTCCTGCTGATTCTTATTGATAAAATGAATAATCTCTTTTAGTTCGTTGATGGCAAAGACTTCTTCCGTTGTTTCCAGGTTGGAATCAGAAATCAGGTTACTGTATTGAGTGAAAAGATTGTTGACTAGAATTTCTTTCTTGTCTTTTGTGAATATACCCAGTCCTTCGTGTGAAATCTGGAGGTGGGTAATCAGCTTTTCACGTTCGATGTAGAGAGCTTCCTTCGTTTCGTGCAACCTTTTGTAGATTTGAATAATATGTTGTGAGATTTCTCCCAGTTCATTATGTGGAAAAGCGGATTGCATAGCCATTTCGATAGGCTCGTTTCGGTCGGCACGCATGGCAAATTCACGGAGCTGGCTGATGGAAGTGCCCAGTTTGTTGGTGAATTTATAGAAGATAATCATTAATAATAAGGTCACGATGATGGTAAACCATAGATAGTGCGGATCTGCTTGCAGGTTGTTGATGAGGCTGACGTTATAAGGCAAAGCCGAACGGACAATATAATCTTTATAACGAGTGGCCGAATAAAAATAGGGAACTCCGGTTGTTTCCGAAGTACGGCGTACGTCATATCCGTTGCCATGCTTTATTGCTTTCTGTACTTCCGGACGATTCAGATGGTTTTCTATTTGGTTATTATGACTTGGATAGCTGTCGTAAACAACATTTCCTTCTGCGTCAATAAGGGTCACACGCAAGTCTTCCAGAATATGTTTGTCGATATAACCGCTGATTATTTCGCTATCAAGGGGTTGCTCTTCCAATTGTTCGTAGAGTCTGCTGTTGTAATCTTGCAGTTTTGTATTCAGCAGTTCTATTTTATATTCCCGTTCACGTTGATACTGGTACGCAATAAAACAAATGGCAAATACCAGAAATAGTGAAATAACCGAAAGAAACAGCTTCCGGCTGAAAGAAAGAAAATGTTTTTGAGTTACAGGCAGGTTCATAATAATTACTTAATTCGGTATTATTACTTATTCAGCTTCAAAACAGTATCCGTATCCGAGACGGGTGACAATACGTTTGCCGTATATACCTATCTTTTTACGTAAACGGGTGATGTTTACGTCGATGGTACGGTCGAGCACATACACTTCGTCACTCCAGATACGGGCTAGAATGTCTTCGCGTGAGAATACGCGTCCCTTATTCTGTACCAGTAGAAGCAATATTTCAAATTCTTTTTTAGTCAATGGCACTTCTTCGTCGTCGATACTTACTTTCTTCTTTGTGATGTCAATAACGAGCGACTGATAAGTAAGACGTTCGGGGGCTCTTTCCGTTTCCGTTGTTACCGTACGTCTTAATACTGCTTTCACACGGGCAATGACTTCACGCAGCGAGAAAGGTTTTGAAATATAATCGTCCGCTCCCAGATTGAATCCGGTCACAGTATCGTTTTCGGTATCTTTTGCCGTGATAAAGATGATAGGCACTTTTGCTGTTTTTTTGTCTTTTTTCAAAATGTTAGCCATTTTGAATCCGGAGATTTCTCCCATCATCACATCGAGGAGAATTAAGTGATAACTGCTGATATCCATCTTCATTGCCTCTTCGGCAGAGTTTGCTGTATCAACCTCATAACCTTCGTTTTCAAGATTGAATTTCAGAATCTCACAGAGGTCTTCTTCATCGTCGACAACTAAAATACGGTAATCGTTCATAAGATATATGTATTAATGTGATATGACAAAGTTACGTTTTTATTTTATCCTTTGCAAAGATGAGGAGACTTTGTTACGGGCAGATGAAACAGACGTTACAATCGTGTTACATTCTGTGAATTCCGGGAATTGATACGGAATATGGAAGTTTTTGTTGATTGTAAGAGGAAAAAACGCTCGCTATTTGTTATCTTTGTTAGCGAGATACAATAGAAATGTTTGACTATAGAAACTACAAATAATGATAAAAATTGACTTAAAACGACATCGGAAGGAAATAATAGGATCTGTTGTGGTACTGTTAATTCTCCTTGGCGGTATGTCTGTGTTTAAATATACTTCATTCAATTCCGGTTTTGAGATTGTAGACGATCTGGGAGGAAATATATTTCCTTCGGCGATTTTGTCTGTTGCCACCACCGATGCACAAGTGATTGTTCCGTCGGATTCGACGTCTTTGGGGAATCCGAAGTCGTGTATTGCCGTTCGGTTGAAATCGAAGACAGCTTATAGTCGTGTGCGGATTGAAGTGGCCGAAACGCCTTTTTTCTCCCGCTCGGTGTCGGAATTTGTATTAAACAAGCCCAGAACGGAATATACGATTTATCCTGATATTATCTGGAATTATGAGGCACTGAAAAATGAGGTGCAGGCAGAGCCGGTAAGCGTAGCCATCACAGTGGAGATGAACGGAAAAGATTTGGGACAACGGGTGCGTACTTTTTCAGTGCGTAGCATTAATGAGTGTCTGTTGGGGTATGTGGCCAACGGAACTAAATTCCATGATACCAGTATTTTCTTTGCGGCTTATGTCAATGAAGAGAATCCGATGATCGATCAGTTGCTTCGTGAAGCATTGAATACTCGGATTGTTAATCGCTTTCTCGGTTATCAAAGTAAGGCTAAAGGGGCGGTAGACAAGCAGGTATATGCCCTTTGGAATATATTGCAGAAACGTAAATTCCGTTATAGTTCTGTTTCCAATACCAGCCTTTCGAGCAATGTTGTTTTCTCGCAGCGTGTCCGTACGTTTGATGATGCACTGGAATCTTCACAGATTAATTGTGTGGATGGGAGTGTGTTGTTTGCGTCGTTGCTTCGCGCCATTAATATTGATCCTATTCTGGTACGTACACCCGGGCACATGTTTGTAGGATACTATACGGATAATTCGCACACGAATAAAAACTTCCTGGAGACAACGATGATTGGTGATGTCGATCTGGATGATTTTTTCCCGGATGAACAACTGGATTCCACAATGGTAGGCAAATCGCAGAATGAGATGTCGTTACTGACTTTCGAGAAATCGAAGCAGTATGCTAATAAGAAGTATAAGGAAAACGAAGAAGGAATCCATTCCGGAAAGTTGAATTATATGTTTTTGGAGATTTCTAAAGAAGTGCGGAGGAAAATACAGCCGATAGGAAAATGAAGAATTAAAAATGAAGAATGAAGAATATCCTTGCGGTATACTTGCATAGCGCAGCAAAATTCTTCATTCTTCGTTCTTCATTCTTCATTATTAATTCGTATTTTTGCCCAAGTAATCATTTTTAATATAAAAGGATGCAAGGCAAGAAATTTATCTCTCCCGGAGCATGGTTTTCTATGAACTATCCATCAGACTGGAATGAGTTTGAAGATGGCGAAGGCTCTTTTCTTTTCTATAATCCCGATGTATGGACGGGAAATTTTCGTATATCCGCATTTAAAGGAAAAGCCGGTTATGGTAAAGATGTCATCCGGCAGGAACTGAAAGAGAATGATTCGGCTTCGTTGGTGAAAGTCGGAACGTGGGAATGTGCGTATAGCAAAGAAATGTTTCAGGAAGAGGGGACGTATTATACTTCCCATTTGTGGATTACAGGAGTTGACGATATTGCTTTCGAATGTTCTTTTACTGTACCTAAAGGCGGAGTTGTGAAGGAGGCGGAAGATGTAATCGCTACTTTGGAGGTACGCAAAGAAGGGCAGAAGTATCCTGCTGAACTGATCCCGGCCCGTCTTTCTGAAATCTATCTGATTAATGAAGCGTACGAATGGGTGGTATCTACCGTGAAGCAGGAATTGAAAAAAGATTTTCAGGGAATAGAAGAAGACCTGGAGAAACTTCAGCAGGTGATTAATAGCGGTAAGATTGGCTCGAAAAAGAAAGAGGAATGGTTGGCAATCGGCATCACAGTTTGCATAATTCTGACGAATGAAGTGGAAGGTATGGAATGGAAAACGTTGATTGACGGTAACCGGGAAGCTCCTGTATTACAATATAAAGACCGTATCATCGACCCGCTGAAACTGGCATGGAGTAAAGTAAAGGCAGGAGAACCTTGCGACATTATTGAAGAGTATAAATCCGTGATTATTAATCACTAATCACTAACCAACTAATTACTAAATTACGTGGCTGTACCTTATTTACAGATAGATAACCTGACCAAGTCCTTCGGTGACTTGGTTCTTTTTGAAAATATATCTTTTGGCATTGCTGAAGGCCAGCGTGTAGGATTGATAGCGAAGAACGGCAGCGGAAAAACTACTTTATTGAATATAATCGCCGGAAAAGAAGGTTATGATAGCGGTAACATTGTTTTCCGTCGTGACCTTCGGGTGGATTATCTGGAACAAGATCCACAGTATCCCGAAGAGTTGACCGTGCTTGAAGCCTGTTTCCATCACGGTAACAGTACCGTGGAACTGATAAAAGAGTATGAACGTTGCATGGAGACTGAAGGTCATCCGGGATTGGAAAATCTTCTGGCGCGTATGGATCAGGAAAAAGCCTGGGAATATGAACAGAAAGCCAAGCAAATTCTTTCGCAACTCAAAATCCGCAACTTCGACCAAAAAGTGAAGCAACTGTCCGGTGGACAGTTGAAGCGCGTTGCTTTAGCCAATGCGTTGATTACCGAGCCGGATCTGCTTATCCTTGATGAGCCTACCAATCACTTGGACTTGGATATGACCGAATGGCTGGAAGATTACTTGCGTCGTACCAATCTTAGTTTGCTGATGGTAACGCACGACCGTTATTTCCTTGATCGTGTTTGTTCGGAGATTATCGAAATAGACAATCAACAAATCTACCAATATAAAGGTAACTACAGTTATTATCTCGAGAAACGTCAGGAACGTATCGAAGCTAAAAGTGTAGAAATAGAACGTGCCAACAACCTTTACCGTACGGAACTCGATTGGATGCGCCGGATGCCGCAGGCACGCGGGCATAAAGCCCGTTACCGGGAAGATGCTTTTTATGAATTGGAAAAGGTGGCAAAGCAACGTTTCAACAATGATAATGTGAAGCTGGAGGTGAAAGCATCCTATATCGGTAGTAAGATATTCGAGGCCGATCACTTGTTTAAGAGCTTCGGTGACTTGAAGATACTGGATGATTTTTCTTATATCTTTGCCCGCTATGAAAAGATGGGCATTGTGGGAAATAACGGGACAGGTAAATCTACTTTTATCAAGATATTAATGGGGCAGGTTGCGCCCGACAGTGGAACGGTGGATGTTGGTGAAACTGTTCGTTTCGGCTATTACTCGCAGGATGGCCTTCAGTTCGATGAACAAATGAAGGTTATTAATGTAGTGCAGGATATTGCCGAAGTGATTGAACTGGGTAATGGAAAGAAACTGACTGCTTCGCAATTCTTACAGCATTTTCTGTTTACTCCCGAAACGCAACATAGCTATGTCTATAAGTTGAGTGGGGGTGAGCGTCGTCGTCTTTATCTGTGTACCATCCTGATGCGTAACCCTAACTTCCTGGTGCTTGACGAACCTACCAACGACCTCGATATTATCACTCTGAACGTGCTTGAAGAATATCTTCAAAATTTCAAAGGTTGTGTGATTGTTGTTTCTCACGACCGCTACTTTATGGATAAGGTAGTAGACCATTTGATGGTATTCAATGGGCAGGGAGATATTCGCGACTTTCCCGGAAACTATAGCGACTATCGTGATTGGAAAGACGCGAAAGCTCAAAAGGAGAAAGAAGCTGAAAAGCCGCAGGAAGAAAAGACTGCCCGTGTCCGCCTGAATGACAAACGGAAGATGAGTTTCAAGGAAAAACGAGAGTTCGAGCAATTGGAAAAGGAGATAGCAGAATTGGAAACAGAAAAAGCACAAATTGAAGAACTCTTATGTAGCGGTACCCTTTCTGTTGACGAATTGACAGAGAAATCGAAACGTTTGCCTGAAGTCAATGACCTGATTGATGAGAAAACAATGCGATGGCTGGAACTTAGTGAAATAGAAGGCTGATTTGTAGAATAGCCTGATAATGATAATAACTTTGATAATATATCCCAGACAACATATAACCTTGTATGACAAACCTAACCAATTATCATAGCCACTGCCTGTATTGTGACGGACGCGCCAATATGGAAGATTTTATTCGTTTTGCTATTAGCGAAGGATTTACTTCCTATGGCATTTCTTCCCATGCTCCACTGCCGTTTTCTACTGCATGGACGATGGAGTGGGATAGAATGGATGATTACCTTTCCGAATTTTCCCGTCTGAAGAAGAAATATGCAGATAAAATAGAGCTTGCCATTGGTCTTGAAATAGATTACCTGAACGAAGAAAGCAACCCTTCTTTACCCTGTTTTCAAAAACTACCACTTGACTACCGGATAGGTTCCGTACATATGTTGTACTCTCCGGAAGGAAAAATCGTAGATATTGATACTCCGGCAGATCTTTTCCGTCAATTGGTAGACAAGCACTTCGATGGTGACTTGGATTCTGTTGTCCACCTTTACTATAAGAACCTGCTTCGTATGGTAGAATTGGGAGGATTTGATATTGTCGGTCATGCTGACAAGATGCATTATAATGCTTCCTGTTATCGTCCGGGATTATTGGATGAACCGTGGTATGATGCGTTGGTTCGCAAATATTTCACCGCCATTGCCGAATATGGCTATATCGTTGAAATAAATACTAAATCTTATCACGATTTAGGAACGTTCTATCCCAATAAACGATATTTTTCATTCCTGAAAGAACTAGGTATCAGAGTACAGGTGAACAGTGATGCGCATTATCCGGAACGGATTAATAATGGACGTGCCGAGGCATTGGCTGCTTTGAAGAAGGCAGGTTTTACTTCAGTTGCAGAGTGGCATAATGGAAAATGGGAAGAAAGAGAAATTGAATAAAGAAATAGAATTTAGTCAATCTCCAAAGTGCCTCCTTAATAAACTGATAATTTATTTTGTTTATTAAGGAGGCGCTTTCTTTAAGGATGTTTTGAGATGTTATTCAGTTCTTTTGCAAGCATTTGCCTGGAAAAACTCGTTCAATGTATCTTCATAGTTACCATGAAGCATAATATGATGATTTCCCAATGGATTCTTCAGAAAATACTCGGCTGGAGTATTCATGCGGATGCGTACTTGCGTGCGGCACATATTAATATAATTGGTATTTTCAGTCAATGTTCCAGTAGATAAGTAATATTCGTCCAGACATTCACCGCCGCATTTTATAATCGTTACGTCTCCTGTTGGAAGTAACCCTTGTATGGCAATTCCTTTTTCTGTTTCAAAATGATTGCGGATAATGTATCTCTCCGTTTGTTTGAGTCCTATGGTGCAGTGTGCTAATATCAGCTCGTTCGTACGGGAATTAATCATGGAAGGATTTGCCATAAATCCGTCCTTGCCCGTAAGCGCTTTCACTGCTAATAGCGTAAAAATAGATTGAAGATCGCCTTCACAACCTGCTATTATCCCGTCATCATTCAATAAAGATAATGCCACGCATCCGGTAGTGTCGATTTGTTCAATCAATTTAAAGCAGCTCAATGTCAGTGCTTCCAGATTTTCTTCCTGACACACCTTTTTAATAGCCCGGTACAGCCTCATGGATTTGATTAAATCTTCGGGAGTTCCTTCGCGGCAGGCAAGAGCTTGCGATGCTACAGCCGCACATGACGCTCCGACTTGATCATCCGTTATTTGTTGAAATTGTTCATAAATCCGTTCCAATGGAATATCTACATATTCAATTCCCCAACGACGTTTTGCCAACAGGTAGTCTACGTTACTGGCAACTAACCAGGAAGAAGGAGTTCCGATGACTCCGATACGTTTGCCGAATAAGGAACGTTGTGCACGGAAATTATTATAAAGTGTATGAATACGCAGGATGATAGCAGGTAATTCGCCATGTAGTATTTCGCTCTTCATTCCACGTCCCCGTAACCATGTGGAGATTTCCAATGCGGCAGCAAGAGAGTTCTGCATGCCGTCTGCCAGTAAAATGGCAGGGCGGGGGAGGTTTTCGAATTGCTGTATGACCAGTCTTTCCACCCCACCGGTAGCGATAAAAATGATTTTGAAATCATCACTACTAAGCTTGTCCATATCTTGATAATCGACGAGCTTTACGGTATAATATTTTTCAATTTCGCTTAAAATAGCTTCGTGTGAGCTACGTAGCGAGACTTGTTTGTGAAGGATTGAAGCAAATGAGATAAGGTGTATGGTCATTATGATATTGTTTTAAGTTTTCCGTATGACAAATGTATAGCTTTCTTTTCAAATTACCATAACGATTTTAACCTTGCTAAGGTTTTTAAAGTTTTTATGTCTCTGTATTCAAATTATTGCGTACATTTGCAGCTCCAAGTAGAAAAAGTAAATAGTAATTAAGTAATTTGTAGTTAAAATTATGCCAACCATATCCATTCGCGGAAACGAGATGCCTGCATCTCCTATCAGAAAGCTGGCTCCTTTGGCAGACGCTGCCAAGCAACGTGGAGTCCATGTGTTTCACCTGAACATCGGACAGCCTGATCTGCCCACTCCTCAGGCCGCGATTGACGCGATACGCAATATTGACCGGAAGGTATTGGAGTATAGTCCAAGTGCCGGTTATCGTAGCTATCGCGAGAAATTAGTAGGATATTATGCGAAATTCAATATCAACCTTACAGCAGACGATATAATCATTACATCAGGAGGTTCGGAAGCCGTACTTTTTTCCTTCCTTTCCTGCCTGAATCCGGGAGATGAAATAATCGTTCCGGAACCGGCTTATGCTAACTATATGGCATTTGCAATCTCTGCCGGAGCAAAGATCCGCACCATTGCTACGACCATTGAAGAGGGCTTTTCCCTTCCGAAAGTAGAGAAGTTTGAAGAACTGATTAATGAGCGTACCAAAGCGATTCTTATTTGTAATCCCAACAATCCTACCGGTTATTTGTATACCCGTCGTGAAATGAATCAGATTCGTGACCTGGTAAAGAAGTACGATTTGTTCCTTTTCTCCGATGAAGTATATCGTGAATTTATATATACCGGTTCTCCTTATATCTCTGCCTGCCATTTGGAAGGTATTGAGAATAATGTGGTATTAATTGACTCCGTATCCAAACGTTATTCAGAATGTGGTATTCGTATTGGTGCGTTGATAACCAAAAACAAGGAGATACGCGATGCTGTCATGAAGTTCTGCCAGGCTCGTTTGAGTCCTCCATTGATCGGACAGATTGCTGCAGAGGCCTCTTTGGATGCTCCGGAAGAGTATTCTCGTGAAACGTATGATGAATATGTAGAACGTCGTAAATGCTTGATTGACGGTTTGAACCGTATTCCCGGTGTTTATTCACCCATCCCGATGGGCGCTTTCTATACAGTAGCGAAACTTCCGGTAGATGATTCCGACAAGTTCTGTGCATGGTGCCTCTCTGATTTTGAATATGAAGGTCAGACGGTATTCATGGCTCCGGCTTCCGGTTTCTATACCACTCCGGGTTCCGGCATTAATGAAGTTCGTATTGCTTACGTATTGAAGAAAGAAGATTTAACCCGTGCGCTTTTTGTCTTGCAGAAGGCCTTGGAAGCATATCCGGGAAGAACAGAATGAAATTTAAGTATTAAGTATTAGGTATTAAGTATTAACCGTAGCTTCTTGTGTGTTTGCTCGTGTGTATAATTGTCTAATACTTTATGTCTAATACTTAATACTTAATACTTAATACTTAACCCAATGTCTCTATCACTTTTCATAGCTCGGCGTATCTATCGTGAAAGCGATGGCGGAAAGCAGGTGTCACGTCCTGCGGTCCTCATTGCCATGGCGGGTATTGCTATTGGTTTGGCTGTGATGATTATTGCGGTGGCGGTAGTTATCGGGTTTAAAAGTGAGGTGAGAAATAAAGTCATAGGATTCGGGTCACATATTCAGATAACTAATCTGGATGCCGTCAGTTCTTACGAAACTCATCCGATTGCGGTAGGAGACAGTATGATGACTGCTCTTGCTGATTATCCGGAGATAAGCCATGTGCAGCGTTTCTCTACCAAACCGGGTATGATTAAGACCGATGACGCTTTTCAAGGAATGGTGTTAAAAGGGGTAGGTCCGGAGTTCGACCCCCATTTTATAAAAGAGTATTTGGTAGAAGGGGAGATTCCTGTTTTCAGTGATTCAGTATCTACCAATCAAGTGCTTATCTCGAAAGCGTTGGCAACTAAAATGAAGTTGAAACTGGGAGATAAGATATATACCTATTATATACAGGATGATATTCGCGCTCGTCGCCTGACGATTGCCGGAATTTATCAGACGAACTTCTCCGAATACGACAACCTCTTTTTACTGACGGATCTTAATCTGGTGAATCGCTTGAACGGTTGGCAACCGGAACAGGTGACCGGTGTGGAATTACAGGTGAAAGATTATGATAAACTGGAAGATATAACCTATGAGATCGCAACTGATATTGACAACAGGCAAGATGATCTGGGAGGTGTGTATTATGTGCGTAACATCGAACAACTGAATCCTCAAATCTTTGCCTGGCTTGATTTATTGGATTTGAACGTATGGGTGATTCTGATTTTGATGATAGGAGTTGCCGGCTTCACCATGATTTCCGGTTTACTGATTATTATCATCGAACGCACCAATATGATTGGGATTTTAAAAGCATTAGGAGCCAATAATTTCACGATTCGCAGAACCTTTCTTTGGTTTGCAGTCTTTCTGATTGGCAAAGGCATGCTCTGGGGCAATGCCATTGGTTTGGCATTCTGTATTCTTCAATCTCAATTCGGACTTTTCAAACTTGATCCGGAGACTTATTATGTAGATACTGTCCCGGTATCTTTTAATGTTTTACTTTTTATCTTGATTAATTTGGGTACTTTGTTTGCTTCTGTATTGATGTTGATTGGTCCTTCATTTTTGATTACCAAGATCAATCCGGCAAGCTCCATGAGATACGAATAATCCTCTTTTTATCTACCCGTTTTCTACTGCATAAATAATTTAGTCTGTTGCGTGATGTGGAGTGAATAATATGTCTATATTTGCGCCCAATTTACTTAATATCCTCTTGTAGGTTTAATTTTTAACCATTATGAATAATGTGTTAATCCTGTTGGATAATCTGGATGACTGGAAACCGTATTACGAGACAAGTAGTGTCCTGACTGTTTCCGACTATCTGAAAAACAAGCCGGTAGAAAAAGACCGGAAGTTAGTTATTAATCTTAGCGATGATTACAGTTATAACTCTGAAGGGTATTACTGTTCATTGTTAGCCCAAACGAGAGGACAGAAAGTCATTCCGGATGTTGATATAATCAACAAGTTGGAGACCGGGACGGGTGTTCGGATGGATCGTAGTCTGCAAGCCCTCTGTTACCAGTGGATACAGAAGAACAATGTCAAAGACGACATTTGGTATCTGAACATTTACTTTGGCAAATGTAGAGAGAAAGGTCTGGAGCGGATTGCACGATTTATTTTTGAGAATTACCCTTGCCCATTATTGAGGGTGGCTTTGAATACTCATCCCAGAAATCAGATCGAAAGTATTCAATTTCTTCCTCTGAATCGGCTCAATGATGAAGAGCAGGATTTCTTTGCCAACACATTGGATAACTTTAATAAGAAAATATGGCGTGCGCCTAAGTCGGCGAAAGCTTCCCGTTATAGTTTAGCTGTATTGGTTGATCCACAGGAAAAATTTCCGCCCAGCAACAAAGGTGCCTTGCATAAATTGGCAGAAGTTGCCAAGAAGATGAATATTCATGTGGAAATGATTACGGAAGATGACGCCATCCGTTTGCTCGAATTTGATGCCTTGTTCATTCGTACTACAACATCATTGAATCATTATACATTCCATTTGTCGCAATTGGCTGCACAAAACGGAATGGCCGTTATTGACGATCCGCTTTCCATCATCCGTTGTACGAACAAAGTATACCTGAAAGAACTTTTTGAAAAGGAAAAAATTTCTGCTCCTAAGTCAACGCTGATTTTTCAGTCAAACGATCATTCGTTTGAGCAAATCAGCGAACAGGTGGGGGCTCCTTTTATTCTGAAGATACCGGATGGGTCTTATTCTATTGGCATGAAAAAGGTTTCGAATGAGGAAGAACTGCAAGCAAGTCTGAAGATGCTGTTTGAGAAGTCGGCTATCTTACTGGCGCAGGCATTTACTCCTACGGAGTTTGACTGGCGTGTCGGCCTGTTGAATGGGGTACCGCTGTATGCCTGCAAATATTATATGGCAAAAGGACATTGGCAAATTTACTGCCACTATGATTCGGGCAGAAGTCGTTGCGGACTGGTAGATACGATTCCTATTTATCAGGTGCCTCGGGTAGTGTTGGATACAGCCGTTAAAGCTGCGAATCTGATCGGAAAGGGATTGTATGGAGTCGACCTGAAAATGGTAGATGATAAAGCCTATGTTATTGAAATCAATGATAATCCGAGTATCGATCACGGGCTGGAGGATGCTATCATCGGTGATGAAATGTATTACCGGTTACTGAATCATTTTGAGCAGGCCTTGGAGGCGAAACATTATTGATGATGGAGACGGGTTTATTTGTTCGTAAAGCACAGCAAAGTGATATTCCTGCTATTTTGGAAATAGAATGGGAATGTTTTCGGGAAGATAGCTTTTCGAAAGAACAGTTTGCTTATCTGATAAGCCGCTCGAAAGGAACTTTCTATGTAATGATGGAAGGGGATAGGGTAATCGCTTATGTCTCCTTATTATTCCATAGTGGAACTCGTTATCTAAGGATCTATTCGATAGCTGTCCATCCGGATTTCAGAGGGAAAGGATTGGGACAGGCATTGATGGACCAAACGATTCGGACAGCTAACGAATGTAAGGCTGCTAAAATTACTTTGGAAGTGAAGGTGACGAACGCTGCCGCTATTGCGCTATATATGAAAAATGGCTTTATTCCGGCAGGAATAAAGCCATGCTATTATCATGATGGTTCGAATGCTATTTATATGCAACGGTTGATTCCATGAATTCATCTTCTCATGAAATCTCCTTTTCCTCGAAAGAATCGGCAAATCTTGAAATTCAGCGACTGTATAGGTTGGAGAAGGTCGAATACCGGTAATGAGAAATAGTATTTCCGGTTTCCTCCCATTTCTTTGGCTGTTTGGTTAATAACGACAATTTGCATGATGAAGCGTAGTAACCAGATTAACAGTGCGATGCCTGCGACTAACCAATGAGAATTGAGGACGCCGGATGCGATGCCTGCTATACAGGAAACATAGAATAACAGACGGGAGAAAGTCTCAAATCCCAAAAGGTATCGTTGTATTCCCTGATAATATCTTGCGGTCGCCATATAGCTTATTTTTTCCTCTTTCCATTCTTTGTATCGGTACACAGGATTTATCCGTGTGGTGGCGTTGATGTCTGTTTCGACGCGGGTATTTGAAGGAGTTGCCAACTGGTTGATGAATAGGTCATCCTCTCCACGTTGCAGGTTCAGGTATTTGGAGAATCCTTTCTGTTGGAAAAACAACTCTTTCCGGTAAGCTAAGTTACGTCCGATACCCATATATGGTTTTCCGGCTAAAGCGAATCCCAGATAACGCAAGGATTGGAAGAGGGTATCAAATGCGGTACGTTTGTGCAACCATCCTTTTGTACGGTCATAGCCGCTATATCCCAATACGATTTGAGTCTGCGGAGTAAAGTTGCGTGCCATTAACTTTAACCATTGGTTACTTGCCGGCATACAGTTTGTTTCTGTAAATACCAGCCAATCATGTTTACTGGCTTTAATGCCTAATGTCAGGGCCAGTTTTTTATGACTGATATAGCGTGCGCTTTCAGGGGTAAAACTATGGTAAAGATGAGGATATTTTTCTTCCATCATTCCCAGTATATCCTCGGTTTCATCTGTGGAAGCATCGTTGATGACAATCACCTCGAATTGCGGATAATCCTGTTCCAGAATGGCTGGCAGGATTTTACGCAGGTTTTCAGCCTCATTGCGTGCGCAGAGAATTACGGAAAGTGGAGGCAGTTCTCGTGAAAAATGTACCTCTTCTTTGCGTACAGCCTTATTATGGGCATGTATCCGATTGTACAGGCCAAAATAATAGATGAGCTGAATGATAAAAAGAATACCTGCCGCTGATAAAAGAATCAGTTCGACAGTATTGAATGTAAATGTTTCCATCAAATTTTAGTGTCGTTTTTACAACGGCAAAAGTACACAATTTTTCGGTAGTTCCGTCATCTCGACGGGAGGTTATTTCGTAAGTCCAGATATTCTTTTTTAAACATATCTACAAAAAGAAAGAATAGCGAAAGCAATAACGGGCCGAAGATCACTCCCATGAACCCAAATAACGGCAGACCGATGACTACTCCGAAAATGGTGATAAGCGGATGTGTATCTGCCATTTTCTTTTGGAGAATAAACCGGATCAGGTTATCTGACTGTGATACGACGATGGCTCCATAAGCAGCAATTCCGATGGCATTAAACCAGTCTCCGCTTATGGCAAGGTAAGCGGCTACGGGAAACCATACCAGTGCGGTGCCTACCATCGGAATAATGGTTGCAAAGCAGGTCAGAAATCCCAGCATCAATATGTTGGGTGCTCCGAAAAGGAGATAACCGATCATGGCTACTCCTCCCTGAATGATAGCCAGCAAGGGAATACCGATGGCATTGGAACGAACAATCATATTGATTTCGTGGATTACTTCTTGAGTATTGGTCTCGTTAAATGGCAGAATATCGTTGACGTATGCTTCCATTTTTTTTCCTCCGATCAACATGAAATAAAGTACAAAGATCATGACGAACAGGTTGATGGCGAGACTGCTGATACTCTCCATTATGATTTGTCCGATACGGGGAAGTATGGAGACAATGAATGTCAATGTATCTTTTCCTAATACATCATATCCTGTTTTCTCTTTGATAAATTCGGCTACTTGTTGGATCGGTGCGATATACGTTTGTGGGTCCAGATTGATATCTTGTAGTTTATTTACTACCATCCAGACGGTCAGTCCCAAAGGAATAAGGAAGACAAAAATAGTTTCTGCGGTAATCAGTAAAGCACTTAGGCTACGTTTTAGCTTTCGTTTTTCTACCAGATATCTCATCTGTCCGCGTACAAGAATATAAATAGTGAGTGCTCCCAATAATCCTCCCAGGAATGGAGTGATTTGTCGGAAGATGATGATCCCCATAAATAGGATGATGACGATGAGGGAATATTTCCAGTATTGTTCTTTGATGCTCATATCGTGCGATTCGTTCGTTTATATAATAATAAACACGAAAAGCACCGGAAAGGTTTGTTTTATAATGGCATATCAATATGAAAAATTGTTTTGCCGGGATTGCTTTCCTGAATGGTGAGATGCCCGTCGTGAAGGCGGATAATTTGTTTGCATAGGCTTAATCCGATACCGCTGCCTTCTGATTTGGTGGTAAAAAAAGGAATAAATATCTTTTCCTGTAATTCAGGCGGAATACCCGGGCCGTTGTCCGCAATGTCAATAGATATGTGTTCGTCTTGTAGTGCATGGATGCTGATTCTGCCTTTTTCTTTTCCTTCCAGTGCTTGCATGGAGTTTTTCAGAAGGTTGAGCAGGACTTGGGAGAGTTGGTTCTCGTCACCTTTCATATAAATCGTTTTAGGTTCGCAGGTCAGTGTGAAGATGATATTGCTTTCTTTGAAGTCGCCGGATAAGAGTTCCCGGAGATTTTGCAGGGTTGCCGTAAGTGAGAAAAGTTTCTTTTCGGGTTTTGGCAGGTAGGAGAGGTGACGGAAGGATTCGGTAAATTGCAATAAACGTTCGCTTTGTGCTTGAATGATGCGAAGTCCGCGAACTGCTTTTTCGTTGATGTCCGGATAGGTGGACAGTGTTTGTGACAGGGAGATAATGGGAGCAATGATGTTGATTATTTCATGAGTGAGCACGTGGCTTAGTTTGTTCCACGATTCACTTTCTTTGTCGCTAAGTTCGTCACCGATATCCTTGATAGATAAGAGAGTTATTGTTTTATCTTGTAGTTTCATCCGGCTTTGTGAAAGACTGAGATGCTCCTTTTTGCCTTTTTCTTGCAGTAAGGATTCTAGTTGTCGGTATCGGGTTAATTGCTGGCAGTCTAATAAGGAAAGGGCAGTGCTGTTTGCTATGATTATTTTTCCGGTAGAATCCCATGCTAATACACCGCTGGGCACTTCTTCCAAGAGTGAGCGGTAGAAGTGTTCCTGTTTGGAATATTCTGATTGAGTTTTGGCGAGCAG